>Ga0209512_1002533_pt1 | contig 19134 bp, 14 predicted proteins | sample frozenSSSSmetaG_FD_184142 | JGI IMG/M metagenome (GOLD analysis project Ga0209512, IMG submission 184142) | Glacier valley bacterial and archeal communities from Borup Fiord, Nunavut, Canada, to study Microbial Dark Matter (Phase II) -... | ecosystem: Environmental > Aquatic > Freshwater > Ice >... | reverse complement strand
CGCCTTATTTACCGAAACCTTTTTACCTAAGGTTGATGGCATTGTCACGCGCCTGCGTCATACTGTTGAGCACTTGCAGCGCACTGGTAATCGAGTATTAGTGATTGCACCAGAAGGCGGCATCACGGAACATAAGGGAGCCAAAGTATTTGGTGTATCTGGCTTTCCGTTGCCATTATATCCAGAGTTAAAACTTGCCTTGCCACGCCCAGCAATTGGTCAAGCTATAGAAGAATTTCAGCCAGATATTATCCATGTAGTTAACCCAGCAGTTTTAGGATTAGCGGGAATTTTTCATGCTAAATCTCTGAATATCCCCTTAGTCGCGTCTTATCATACCCATCTACCCCAGTATCTTCAGCATTATGGCTTGGGAATGTTAGAAGGGCTACTGTGGGAAATACTGAAAACAGGTCACAATCAGGCGGAGTTAAATCTGTGTACCTCAACAGCGATGGTGGAAGAACTCACGAATCGCGGCATTGAGCGAGTAGATCTGTGGCAGCGAGGGGTAGATACAGAATTTTTTCATCCCGATTTGAAGAGTGCTCAAATGCGATCGCATCTCTCTCAAAATCATCCCGAAAGCCCGCTACTACTATATGTTGGTCGCCTATCAGCCGAGAAAGAAATTGAGCGCATCAAACCAATTTTAGAAGCGATCCCTGAATCTCGATTAGCATTAGTTGGAGATGGGCCGCACCGTCAAGCGTTAGAAAAACACTTTGCCGGTACCAACACCCATTTTGTTGGGTATCTCGCCGGTCAGGAATTAGGCTCAGCCTTTGCTAGCGCCGACGCCTTTATTTTTCCTTCTCGGACAGAGACATTAGGTTTAGTCTTACTAGAAGCAATGGCAGCTAGCTGTCCAGTTGTCGCCGCCCGTTCTGGCGGTATTCCCGATATCGTCACAGACGGAGTTAACGGCTATTTGTTTGAGCCGGAAGACGACGATCAGGGTGCAATTACTGCAACTAAACGTCTCCTCGAACAGGCACAAGAACGCGAAGTTATCCGTCAAAATGCTCGCGCCGAAGCCGAACGTTGGGGCTGGGCTGCAGCCACACGTCAGTTACATAGCTATTATCAAAAAGTGATCTATTCGCAACAAATGTCCAAAGCCGCCTAAAAAGCCTTTTGCCTCATGACACTTCCCAATGCTGGTAGCGTCCTGGCTACATTGACTGAATTCACGCAAGTCAATCGCGCTAATGCTCTGATTCGGCGCGTCAAAGACCTATCGGTTAACGAATTCGTTTGCCTGTTGGAATTTATTACCGCCGAATTTCAGCAATTTTTGAGAGCTATCGAACTAATCAATAACGAAGCTCTCGAAACGATGCTTGAGAAGGTAATCGAGGCAATTACCCTGAAAATTGGGCAAATTCTCCAAGCAGAACACACGACAATTTTTTTGGTTGACCATGATAAAAGTCAATTGTGGTCTAAGGTTCCTCAAGACCATACTGCCAAACCTTTAGAAATTCGCATTCCGATCAATGTTGGGATTCCTGGTCATGTCGCCATTACAGGTGAATGCCTAAATATTGCCGATGCACCTAAACATGCATTATTTAGTCCAGAACTAGAAAAACAGCTCGGCTATCAAATCCGCGATATTTTGTGCATACCAGTTGTCAGCAGCAAAAACCAAATAGTGGCAATAGTCCAACTGGTAAACAAAACGGGACAAATTCCGTTTGATAGTGAAGATGAAGAGCGTTTTCGTGACTTTGCATCCTCCATTGGGATCATTTTAGAAACTTGTCAGTCTTTTTATGTTGCTGCGAGAAATCAGCGGGGGGCGGCGGCGCTGTTGCGGGCGACTCAGACACTTGGGCAAAGTCTAGATTTAGAAGCGACTTTGCAAATAGTGATGGAACAAGCCCGGATTTTGATGCAAGCTGAACGCAGTACTCTATTTCTGTTTCGCAAAGAAATGGGGGAACTCTGGACGAAGGTAGCGGCGGCTGATGATGCGACAACACTAGAAATTCGCATCCCCTCGAATCGGGGAATTGTCGGCTATGTCGCTTCTACAGGGAAAGCCTTAAATATCCCCGATGCATACAAAGACCCACGGTTTGACCCGACAACCGATCGCAAGACTGGATATGTGACGCGAAATATTTTGTGTTTGCCTGTATTTAATTCGGCGAACGAATTAATTGGCGTGACACAACTGATTAACAAGCACCAAGGGAGTTTTTCTGTTTCTGATGAAGAGTTTATGCGGGCTTTTAATATCCAAGCGGGAATGGCTTTGGAAAATGCCCGGTTGTTTGAAAATGTCTTGTTGGAAAAGCAATATCAAAAAGATATCTTGCAAAGTCTGTCGGATGCCGTAATTTCCACAGATATGCAAGGTCAAATTGTCACAATTAACGATGCCGCACTCCAGTTGCTGGGTTATCCGTTAGCCGAAGGAAATACGAAAAATCACAAACTCTTATGGGAGCAAAACCTGATTGGTCGGCATGTCTGGGAGGTGGTACCAATTGATAATCTCCAGATGCGTTTGGAAGATAGTTTAAAAACTGCGGCTAAACATTATGTTCCCGAACAAACTTTAACAGTCGGACTGTATCAATTTGGAAGTGAAGAGAATTATCCCTACTCATCTGGTGGTTATATTCTCACAGTACGCGATCGCGCCAATCCCAATCTATTCATTCCTTGGAATCAACCCTTACTACCACCAGGCTCGTTCCTGAATGCGATTGAAGTCAAAGAGATTGAACGCAGTATTAACTTGACTGTAAATCCCTTAACTAACCCCGAAGGCGAAGTCAGGGGTGGTTTGGTGGTGTTAGAAGATATCAGTCAAGAAAAACGGATGAAGACTACCATGTATCGCTACATGACACCCCACGTTGCCGAACAGGTGATGGCGCTGGGTGATGATGCTTTAATGGTTGGCGAGCGCAAAGAGGTGACAATTTTATTTTCCGATATCCGTGGTTATACGAGTTTGACGGAGAATCTCGGCGCGGCGGAAGTAGTCTCGCTGCTGAATCAGTATTTTGAAACGATGGTCGAGGCGGTTTTTGACCACGAAGGGACTTTAGACAAATTTATTGGCGATGCGCTGATGGCGGTGTTTGGTGCGCCGCTGCCACTAACGGAAAATCATGCTTGGAGAGCGGTAGAGTCAGCTTTAGATATGCGCCAACGACTAGCAGTATTTAATCAAAGCCGTATCCGCCAATCACAGCCGCTAATTCGGATTGGGATTGGCATTAGTTCTGGAGAAGTCGTTTCGGGAAATATTGGTTCTCAAAAACGGATGGATTATACGGTTATTGGGGATGGGGTGAATCTTAGTTCCCGCTTGGAAGGTGTGACCAAAGATTATGGATGTGACATTGTTATCAGTGAATTTACTTACAAGTTGTGTAGTGAGCGGATTCGGGTTCGTCAGTTAGACAAAATTCGCGTTAAAGGCAAACATCAAGCCGTAACTATTTATGAGTTGATTAGCTCTAGCCAAACTCTTCTAGCGCCCGATATAGAAACATTTTTATCACATTATCATGCGGGACGTGATGCTTACGTTGCTCGCAATTTTCACAAAGCGATCACCTGCTTCCGCGCCGCCAAACAAATCAGACCTCAAGACCAAGCGACTACTATGCACTTGGAACGTTCGCTTTCGCATTTAAAGTACCCACCTCCGGATGCTTGGGATGGCGCACACAATCTCATCAGTAAGTAGTGACGCTTTTAGACGAATTTACTCTTCGGTATAATTGCCATCAAAAGGATGTTCGCCAATGTGTAACTGTCTTTTACTTTGCTTTAATGATTTCCATAAGGACTTAATTTGGCTATAAGCCTCTTCTGGAGAGATTTTGCCACCTGTTTCTAAATTACAGATATAGCTAATTTTCTGGCTAAATTCTTGTAAATTAGCATTGAATACCAAGTTTTCTGGCTGGACTTGACCGTAATAGCGGCTGTGAGGATAGAGAAAATCTGATTTATCTGGCATTAACCGATCCTTTTGTTAAATCCTTTATCTTATCACAAATTATAGATCATAAAGATACAAGGTTTGTAGTAGGGCTTGAGCGCGACTACGAAGAGTGGACATAAAGATAAAATGATGAAGTTTGTCATTGCACAATTACCTACAGTATTAATAATGTCTGCCAATTCCCAGATTTACGAAGGCAAAGCCAAAATTCTCTACACTACTGATGAAGAGGAAATTTTCCTCGCTTATTTTAAAGACGACGCCACCGCCTTTAATGCCCAAAAGCGTGGCAGCATCGTGGGTAAAGGCGAAATCAACTGTCAAATTTCCAGCGTCTTGTTTCAGCAATTAGAAGCCTTAGGTATCCGCACACACTTCATTGACAGCCCCAATCCGAACCAAATGCGGGTAAAAGCCGTAAAGATTTTGCCTTTAGAGGTAGTTGTCAGGAACATTGCTGCCGGTAGTCTCTGTCTACAAACAGGGCTATCATTAGGCACTGTTCTCCAACCACCGTTGGTAGAGTTTTATTACAAAAACGATGCTCTTGGAGATCCTCTGTTGACACGCGATCGCCTATTATTATTGGAACTTGCCCGAACCGAACAAATTGAGGAGATCAAGCTATTAGCATTGCAAATCAATGAGTTTTTGAGCGTGTTTTTCCGCGACTGTGGCATCACCTTAGTCGATTTCAAGCTGGAATTTGGTGTGGACTCACAACAGCAGATATTGTTGGCTGATGAAATTAGTCCTGACACTTGCCGCTTTTGGAACTCGGCTGACACTGACCCTAACAGTCGGGTAATGGACAAAGACCGCTTTCGCCGAGACTTAGGAGATGTAGAACAAGCATACCAACAAGTTTTAGAACGTGTGCTCACAAAAGTAAACAGTAAAAAGTAACGCCATGTGCAACTAATTTTTCCTAAACCTAGGATAATCTACCGCAGGGTGGATGTGTCTTCTGTCTCTAGCGGCAGAAATCGCATCCTACTAGTATGGTTGGGAATGAAGTTGCACAGGGCATAAGTTAAAAGCCAAAAGAAAAAATTCTTGTTTGACTTTTGCCTTTTGCGTTTCTTGCATGATTGACGGTGTGTGGACGTGAACAAGAATCAGAAATAAAATGCGCTTATCCCCTGTAATGCTTGCAGTCATAGCTTTTGCCGGTCCTATCGGTACGTCGCTTCCTGCAAATGGACAAAATAACCCCTCAGAACTCAGCACTGAAACGCTCAAAGTGCCACGAGTAAATAACCATTCGGTCATTGTCAACAGTCAATCAAAAGACAAAAATCAATTATTAGTGTCACAACCGGAACTCATAGTTCCGACAACGACATTCTTTTCTTCCCCAGTCAAAGACTTGAAAGCAATGGCTGTAGAGGTCAACACTTACAGTAATTACAAGTCAACGAACCTGAAGACGCCAAAAATCAGTCAAATTCTCATTCAACCAAGAGACCCAAACGATCACCCAGGTCCTGATTTTCCGCCGCTTAACCCTCAGCAAACACCACTACAGACGCCGTTACCTAACCCCGCGCCTTCACAGACTCCCCAAATTCAACAGTCGGTACCGCGACCTCAAACCAATCCAGGGACACTGCAATTTCCGCAAAACTCAACTCCAAGGACGGGAACACCAACTCAACAAAACCCGCTTCCAAGGACAGGAACACCAACTCAACAAAAACCGCTTCCAGGAACACCAACCCAACAAAACCCATTTCCAGGAACACCAACTCAACAAAACCCCGGAACAGGGACAGAAACACCAATTCCAGGTTCCCAACCCACCACTCAGCAACAAAACGAAACTCGCGTGTTGGTGTCAGAAGTACAAATTAGAACCCAGCAAGGACAACCACTTACTCAAAAACTGGAAGACGAAGTTTATCGGGCAATTCGCACTCTACCCGGACGGACAACAACGCGATCGCAACTACAAGAGGATATCAACTCCGTTTTCGCCACCGGATTCTTCTCCGATGTCCGGGCTGTGCCAGAAGATACACCATTAGGAGTCAGAGTCAGTTTTGTTGTCCAAGCAAACCCAATCTTGAAAAAAGTGTCGGTGCAAGCCAACGGCACTACTGGTGTACCCTCCGTGTTACCACCAGGAACAGTCGATCAAATTTTTCAAGACCAGTACGGAACAATCCTCAACCTGCGGCAACTGCAAGAAGCGATCAAACGCTTAAATAAGCGGTATCAAGACCAAGGTTATGTCTTAGCGCAAGTAGTTGGTTCACCGCAAGTTGGTGAAGATGGCACAGTCACCCTCCAAGTAGCAGAAGGGGTGGTGGAAAATATTAAAGTCCGCTTCCGCAATAAACAAGGCGAGGATACAGACGCCAAAGGAAATCCCATCAAGGGACGGACACAAGCATATATCGTTACCCGCGAAGTCGAATTAAAGCCGGGAAAAGTTTTCAACCGCAACCTGATCCAAAGAGACTTACAACGAGTATTTGGACTAGGGTTATTTGAAGATGTCAACGTCTCCCTCGATCCAGGTACTGACCCGAGTAAAGTAGATGTCGTCGTCAACGTCGTTGAACGTAACAGTGGTTCAATTGCGGCTGGTGCGGGGGTAAGTTCGGCTTCTGGGTTATTTGGGACGATTAGTTATCAACAACAAAATTTGAATGGTAGAAACCAAAAACTAGGTGCGGAATTAGAACTGGGACAAAGAGATTTCCTGTTTGACCTGCGGTATACAGATCCTTGGATTGGTGGAGATCCATACCGGACTTCTTACACAGCGAATGTATTTAGAAGACGGACGATTTCCCTGATTTTTGATGGGGGCAAAAATAACGTTTATTTGCCGAATGGCGACCGCCCCCGTGTATTGCGTTTGGGAGGTGGTATCACTTTTAGCCGTCCTTTGTCGCGCAATGTCTTTAAAGAATCGGAATGGACAGCTTCCGCCGGCTTGCAATATCAAAGAGTTTCCATCCGCGATGCTGATGGCAATCTTAACAAAAGAGACGCACTCGGTAACAATTTAAGTTTTAGTGGGACAGGTAGTGACGATTTAACTACCTTGCAGTTAGGATTGTTGCGCGATCGCCGTGATAACGCCTTGCGTCCAACCAAAGGTTCGCTCTTTCGAGTCGGGCTTGAGCAATCAGTACCAATTGGCACAGGTAGTATTTTCCTCACCCGCGTCCAAGGTAGCTACAGCCAATACCTCCCAGTCAAATTCACTCACTTTAGTAAAGGACCACAAACCATTGCTTTAAGTGTCCGAGGTGGCTCGATTTTCGGCGATTTACCACCTTATGAAGCTTTCTCCTTAGGTGGTAGCAACTCGGTACGCGGCTATGATGAAGGTGATTTAGGCAGTGGTCGTAGTTTTATTCAAGCAACAGCCGAGTACCGTTTTCCCGTATTTTCCGTAATTGGCGGTGTGTTATTTTTTGACGCTGGTACTGACTTAGGGACAGGTAAAGATGTACCTGGTGATCCGGCAGGTGCTCGCGGCAAACCTGGTAGTGGTTACGGTTACGGTCTAGGTGTCCGAGTCCAATCACCATTAGGTCCAATTCGGGTTGACTACGGTCTGAATGCTGATGGTAAAGGTCGCTTCCATTTTGGGATTGGTGAACGATTCTAAATTTATGACGCAGCATACTTTGGCTGGTGAAATAAATCTCAGTGGTGTGGGACTGCACACGGGTGCTATCACCCACATCCGGTTACTACCTGCGGCAGCGGGAGTGGGACGGTATTTTGTTCGGGTTGATTTGGCGGACAAACCATCGATTCCGGCACTTGTTACCTCTGTGAGTGAAACTGTGCTTTCAACTCAGTTGGGTACAGCCTCCGCTTCTGTTCGCACTGTCGAGCATTTGTTGGCTTCCTTAATAGCGATGGGTGTAGATAACGCCTGCATCGAAATTGATGGGAATGAAGTACCTTTGTTAGATGGTTCGGCACGGTTATGGGTAGAAGCAATTGCCCAAGTTGGCTTAGTGTCGCAATTCGTGCCGCGCGTGACTAGCCAATTAACTGCGCCGATTTGGGTCTATGACGGGGATGCCTTTGTCGGAGCAGTACCTGCGGCTGATACTCGCTTTACTTACGGGATTGACTTTGACTACGCTGCTATTGGTAATCAATGGCATAGTTGGTCATCTGCAACTAGCTTTAGAGAGGAAATTGCCCCCGCCCGAACTTTTGGTCTGGCACACCAGATAGCTCAATTACAGAAGGCGGGGTTGATTAAAGGCGGTAGTCTAGATAATGCTTTAGTTTGTAGTGATGATGGCTGGGTAAATCCACCATTAAGATTTGCAAATGAGCCAGTACGCCATAAGCTTCTAGACTTAGTAGGAGATTTGAGTTTGTTGGGTAATTTCCCTCTCGCTCACTTCTTTGCTTACAAGGCTAGTCACAAATTACACATTCAGCTAGCCAAAAGGATAGTAGATTTAAGAACTTAGATCTACTGATCCATTCATCCCCAATTGATTGATGGAGCGCTCATGTCAACTTTGACCGAAATTAATTCTCCCGATGCTCCTGTGCCTGCATCTACTGGGCAACAATCGGATCATTCAACCAAGAACACTCAAAATATTGTGTTCTCAGTGGAAGAAATTCAGAAATTGTTACCTCATCGCTATCCTTTTGCTCTCGTAGATAGGATTATTGAGTATGTACCAGGACAAATGGCTACTGGTATCAAAAATGTCACCTTCAACGAGCCACATTTTCAGGGTCATTTTCCTGGTCAACCTATTATGCCAGGAGTGCTAATTGTGGAAGCAATGGCACAAGTTGGTGGTGTTGTCCTGACACAGTTACAAGAGATGGAAGGTGGACTATTTCTGTTCGCCGGAATTGATAAAGTCCGCTTTCGCCGTCAAGTTGTTCCCGGAGATCAACTGGTAATGAAAGTGGAACTGTTGTGGGTCAAGCAACGTCGGTTCGGTAAGATGCGAGCAACTGCAACAGTTGATGGTCAACTCGCAACTGAAGGCGAACTGATGTTTTCCCTAGCTAATTAACCAGCTTGTTGAGTGCTGAAGAAGTGGAAGTGCTAAGTCAGGAAAGTTTTCAAGTCAAAAAGCACCCTTGAGTATTGTACAGGTCTCTGGATGCAAAAAAACTGACATTTCACTTTCAAGTTGACCGCACCCAATCCTTAGCACTCATCACAAGCGTACTTTTTTTGGAGATGCACCATTGAAAACGTTGATTCATACAACTGCTGTTATTCATCCCCGCGCTGAAATTCACCCAACTGTGGAAATAGGTGCTTATTCTGTAATTGGAGAAAAAGTCAAGATCGGTCCAGAAACTGTCATTGGTCCTCATGTAGTGCTAGACGGACAGACCGAAATTGGCGCACGAAATCATATTTTTCCGGGAGCCGTGATCGGCGTAGAACCACAGGATTTAAAATATTCTGGCGAGCCGACGTGGGTTAAAATTGGCGACAACAACCTAATTCGCGAATATGTCACTATTAACCGGGCGACAGGTGAAGGTGAGGCTACGGTGATCGGCGATGGCAATTTGTTAATGGCTTATGTGCATGTTGGACATAATTGCGTGCTGGAAAACTCCGTGGTGATCTCCAATGCTGTCGCTTTGGCTGGTCATGTTCACATCGAGTCTCGGGCACGAATTAGTGGAGTTTTGGGTGTCCACCAATTTGTGCATATCGGTCGATTGGCGATGATTGGTGGTATGACACGAGTTGAGCGTGATGTTCCACCTTATATGTTAGTTGAGGGAAATCCGGGACGTGTGCGATCGCTTAATTTGGTCGGATTACGACGTTCAGAAATCTATCACGCTGAGGATGGACAGGTTTTTCAAAGCCTGAAAAATGCTTTCCGCATCCTCTACCGTTCTGGTGTCCCATTTGCTCAAGCCTTACAAGAGTTAGATAATTTAACGGATAATGAACAATTAGAGCACTTGCGCCGCTTTTTGCTACTATCGCAAATGCCCGGTAGGCGCGGTCTCATCCCCGGAAAAAAAGGTACGGTCAATAAAAATGAATACTGATTCTAACTTATAACTCTATATTTCCTAATTTTTACCCAACGTGCGCTAATGCGAATATTTATAAGTACTGGGGAGGTCTCTGGCGATCTTCAAGGGTCTCTACTAATTACAGCACTCAAAGCAAGAGCAATTGCCACAGGGGTGGAGTTAGAAATTGTCGCTCTCGGTGGCGAAAGAATGGCAGCGGCAGGGGCAACGCTATTGGGTAATACTACCGCGATTAGCTCAATGGGAACAATCGAATCCCTGCCTTACATATTGCCAACTTTGAAGATGCAACGGCTGACCAAAAAATATCTTCAGCAATATCCCCCTGATTTGGTAGTGCTAATTGACTACGCTGGCCCGAATATTGCTATTGGTCGTTATGTAAAACGCTTTTCGCCACAAATACCTGTGGTCTATTATATTGCCCCGCAAATGTGGGTTTGGTGGCCGTTTCCAAGGCAGGTTGACCAGGTTGTCAAGATGACCGACGAACTGTTAGCAATTTTTCCGGAAGAAGCGCGTTATTTTCAGTCTTTAGGTACGAAAGTTAACTGGGTAGGTCATCCGCTGGTTGATCGCATGCAAAATCCGCCAAGTCGGGAAATGGCGCGTCAGCAATTAGGTATCTTACCAGAACAAATTGCGATCGCTCTGTTTCCCGCTTCCAGACCGCAGGAAATTAAATATCTCTTACCGACAATTTTCCAAGCCGCAAAAACTATCCAAGATAAATTACCGGCGGTTCATTTCTGGATTCCCTTATCTTTAGAAATTTACCGTCTCCCGATTGCTAAGGCGATTGAGAGTTATGGTTTGCAAGCTACATTAGTCTCTGGTCAACAAGCAGTCGTAATGGCAGCAGCCGATCTAGCGATCGCTAAATCTGGTACAGTCAATCTGGAACTAGCGCTGTTAAACGTGCCGCAGGTGGTACTTTACAAACTCAGTCCATTTACGGCTTGGATTGGTCAGACTTTGCTCAAATCGACTATTGCCTTTGCTTCACCAGTCAATTTGGTCGTAATGCGAGAAATAGTCCCAGAATTTATTCAAGCACGAGCAACACCGGAGAATATTACCGTCGCGGCGCTAGACATTCTCCTCAACGACAGCACTAAAGCACAAATGCTTACAGATTATGAAGAAATGCGTTCTGGCTTGGGCGAAGTTGGGGTATGCGATCGCGCAGCGGCCTCAATTTTTCGCGCTTTGCAGTAATTCGGATACGGTTTTAAACTGATAGCCTTGGGAATGTAATTGTTGAATTACAATTTCTGTGGCGGCTATTGTCGCTGAACGATCGCCTTCACAATCGTGTAACAAAACTATTGAGCCTGGTGAAACTTGCTTTAAAATATGACTCGCGATCGCTTCAGGATTTGATTCTTGATAATCTTTAGGATCGACATTCCACGAGATACTCTTTTTTTTCATCAAGAAAAGAATATAAGGTAAGATAAACAGCTTAATCCCGTAAGGTGCGCGAAAATGAATTTCTTGATTCACACCTAGTTGTCGCAGCAGTTGCTCGCTGTGATTAATTTCCGCTTTGATGAAACCGGGCTTTCGCCAAATCATTTTGGGATGAGAATAAGAGTGATTACCTAATTCATGTCCTCCCGCCACAATTAGTTTAACAACGTCAGGATGTTGCTCAACATTTTTACCAATGACAAAAAAAGTAGCTTTGACAGAGAAGCGTTCCAGCAATTGAAGTAAATTTTTAGTCGTGGCTGGATTGGGACCATCGTCATAAGTTAAAGCTACTAATTTCTCGTTCGTTTTTACATGTGTGATTAACTCACCGATAATTTGAAATTTCGATGTTTTAACTAACTTAGACAATAAATAAAAGGCAGTTATTCCGAGAATTAATATAATAAATAAGCTCATTTGATTACTTTATCTCGTTTGGTTCGTACCCATTCTTTTTGAGGAGATATGACAAAAGAAAGACTGACATTGATGTTTTCGAGAACATAGACAGGTATTGATAACAATGATTGTAATTTGATATAAGAGCGTCCAAACCTTAACCAAGTAGCGAAAACTGCTGTAAAAAGCAGTAACCCTTCCCCGATAAAAATCATTGTGATCCAACTACTTGTGAAAAAGAGCGATGAAAATAGCGCCAGCGCAGTCATTGCTAACCAGATGGCACATAAAATAGAAAGTGGTGGAATAGCTAAATCTAGAGCTACAGCTAAGAGATCAAAACGCTTTTGCACTAGAGATAAGTGAATCATCTGGGGAACCTGGGTGAGGAAAGTTTGGAGATGTCCGTGAACCCAGCGTACCTTTTGAGTATTTTTAGCTTGCTTTTCTTGAGGAAAATAACCTGTCACTAATGCTTCCTCACAAAATACAGGTGCATATCCGGCAATTGTGAGATCTATCCCAAGTTGCTTGTCTTCCACAAGATTACCAGTGGCAAATGTGACTTTGTTTACTAATGCCCAAGGTAAAGCCATACCTGTTCCAGTCAGAGAAACAGGTAGCCCTAGCCGCTGCAATCCTCGTTGGCGGACTAAGTTCTTGACCATAAAGGCAAGAGTCGCGACTGTATCTTTATGGGTGAATTGTAGTGGAGGTCGTAGCAGATTGGTCGCTTGAACAGGTCGGTTTAAGGCGTGAGCTTTCTGCACCAATTGCTGAATCGCCCCAGTATTGACAATACAGTCAGCATCGACGATCGCCACTACATCCGGTGGAATAGTAGATTTCAAGAATTGTAAACCATAATCTAAAGCGTATCCTTTACCCCGGTGTAATAAATCCTGACGTTGGAGAACGGTCGCACCGTACTCGCGGGCGATAGTTGCGGTTTCATCAGTGCAATTGTCGGCAATTACGATCAGGTGAGCCGAGTTCTCTGATTGCGCCAAAAACGAAAGAGTTGTGCCAATCGATGCAGCTTCATTATGGGCTGGAATTAAAATTGCTACTTTGGGACGAACCTTACTATACTGCTGCTTTTGTGTTTTTTTAGGTAGTATTCCGGTCATACATTCAACAAACAGAACAGCGATCGGCAATCCCAAAAAGAAGGATGCAAATAAAAATAAAGCATTAATTAGTACATTTAAACTTATATGTAATGCCATAGGTATACCTCTTTTTTAATTTCTTGCTACCCTGAACACGATAAATCAGTACTTACATCGTCAATTGACGATGAATCCCTGCAGTTTTGCTTGGTATAAAGACTGATTTATTTACGTAATAACTCTGAGACAAGAATAATTATATAATTATTTTCTCAGTAGTTTCATTGTATCCTACAACCGAGTATATTCTTAATACAGCAATATTACGCAGATTTATTTTATCAATATTTTCATCTGACACTCGGTTCTGATTTAAAAATTAGAGAGTAGAATTGAGGACAACTAAAACTCTATTTCTTTCAGGAGATGACAAATAATCCGGATGCAAGAGCAAAAAAGCAGTATCCGTATATTAGGGTAAAACTTTTAACATCAAACTTTGGCTAGGCTTCAGTACTTTTAGCCAATAGCTAACCAAATATAGAGTCGCTATGAGTACAATTGATAATTCAACATTGATTCAACAGTTCGTGCAAGGTAAACTAACCTTGTCATCGAATCAAAACTTGCGGATTGAACCGGCACTGGACGCAGTGCAGCTAATGACAAAGAAAGGTAGCGTGCTGGCTACTGTGAAGCTAGCAAGTAAAATTCGCGCCATCTTAGTACGCGAGGAATCTAACTTTAGCGATGCCATCAGTCAGATCCTGGTAGATAATAACTACATGCCGACTGGGACAATTGAGCAAGGATTGATTCGGTATGAGCAGCACCATGTCCCGCCCGGTTATCGGATGAATTATGCCGAAGCCAGATTGCTCTGGAAAACTTGGTGGAATAAAGAAAATCCGCGACTAGGTAATCATTCTCAACCTAACTTAATGATCTCCACCACCATTGGCTGGGAATCAATCAAGGCGATGGCATTCAGCCAAGGAAATGTTTACGTCAAAACTCATAAAGATGAGTTGATGTTATGTGGTAGCGATCGCGTAGTCTGGCTGAGTCCAGCGGGCGAAAAACCAGTAACTGAACCGGCGGGCGATGCGCCTCAATATCAAGAATTTGAACCGGAATTTCCCACCGACTCAGAGTCATATGCTTTTTCTGAGGAGATGAGAGTTCCACCCCCACCGCCGCCTGTACCAGTTTTACCTATTACCAGAAATACAAGTATTTTAAGCATTCACGAAGGTAAACTTTACATTCGCACCATAGACGGCGAAATTGTGGTAGAGGGAACGGATCTCGCTTTCTGGATGTGTCCACCAGAAGGTGTAGATATTAAACCTGAGGTGATTAAAGTACCACCCTCCCGGCGGCTAAGCTTTGAAAACCGATTTGGGAACGCGAGCGCGAAAACAGATAAACTATTTTAGAAAAGCAGACTGCAATTGATGTCCGTCTGACAATTAAATATCTGCGGATTTAAACTTCCCCGACCTGAAGGTGCGGGGATTTCTCAAGAGTCCATAACCGGACTTTGGTAGGCGTACTTAAAACACCTCTACTGATTCCACTTAAAGATAATTTAAGTGTCATCGCTACTTTGCGGATTATGTTGGCGGAACCATTGCAATCCGCGTTAATTAAAAAACCTTCCCCAGTCTTGTATAAACCGCGTTTAACTCTTGTACCGGAAACCTGCCAGTTGATGGGTTTTTCACCAAATTTAGGCAATATATCGTGATCAAGAAACGAAGTCTTAGACGTGTAGCTTTCTTCTGTTTCTACAAAGTTTATCCCGTATTGTTTGCATAATTGAGCAATACGGTCTTTAACTTTACCAGTAGGAATTTGAACAAACTTTTGGTTGTTCTTTTTACCCATGTTACCTGAATCCTTCTGTCCTGTATTCCAACCAAAAACAATAGTCCCAATTTTGTTTTCTAGACAGTGATTGACAACAAATCTCGCAGCTTTATTGACTGCATCACGCATCTGTCTGTTACGTTTTTCGGTGCTCGCTGCTAGTCTATTAGACCAAAAACCTTGAGACTTTCCTTCTTTAATTCTAGCTACAGACTTGTTGTACCATTGGTTTAAAGACTTAAGATGCAACCCATCAACTATGAATGAAGTACCAACGTTCGTTACACAGGTTAGCCAGTTGTTAATACCGTGGTCGATACCTAAAACTTTGCTAGTATCAACATTATTACTGGTTACAGTAGTTTTGTAGATAAACTCAATGTAAAACTCGCGGTTTCTTGGTAGTATCCGGTACTCTTTAATGTTTTTGTGATCAAGATTTGTTGGCATCGGTAAAGTAAAAGAATCAATGTTAAACCAAGCTTTTACTTTCTGCGAGAGCGGAAATTTAAGCAAACTATCTTTGAGCTTAACCGATCTACCAGTGTAAGTTACAAGAGAGAAACCTCCGGGTTTTCTGTAATTTGGTAGCTTAGGTTTCTGAGTAACAGTTCCTTTTTTAACTCCTTTGAGCAGTCCCAGATAAGATTGGAATGATTCTGCTACAGTACCTAATATTTGTTGTGCTGTATCCGAGTACAAGGCTTGATAGTTTTTGTTTTGCTGAATAGAGCCTATCTGCTTATTTAGGTCGAAAGCTGTCGGGATCTTGCCAGTTTTGAAATACAATTGGCGAGAATAATAGATCCCACAGTTAGTCAAGTTATTGGCTTCCGTACAAAGGTACTCTAAAATTCCTTTAAGTTCCGAGCTTGGGCGAATTAGATTTTGCTGACAACCATAAGACATTGACTTAACCTGATTTACTTGATATCATTATCATATCACATTAACAGAGGCTATGCTATGTCTCGAAAAAAAGGAACTATTATTTATTTATCAGAAGAAGACAAGACTAAACTAGAGAACATTGCTTTAGCGTGGGGTGTTTCTCAGTCTTCAGCTATGCAGAGACTTGTTAGAGAATACAATATAAAGCCGTCCTAGAAGGACGGGGTTTCTACCCAAATTTTTGATGATCGGCATTAACAAAAACTACCCAGCCATCAGCACTGGTCGTCGGCGACCTGTAGCGGTAGATTTATTTGCCGGTGCTGGTGGTTTCTCCTTAGGAATTGAGCAAGCTGGGTTTGATGTGTTGGTGGCTGTGGAACATGACCCAGTTCATGCATGTACTTATGCTTTCAACTTTCCGTTAACAAAAGTACTGTGTACCGACGTCGCCACAATCACCGCGCAGATGATTACGGACGCCGCAAAAGAAAGCTGGCTAGCCCATCACAATCCCCAGACCCGAACTCGCACATACACCCCCTCCCAAATTGACCTAATATTTGGCGGACCACCCTGCCAAGGCTTTTCAATGATGGGAAAACGTTTATTTAACGATGATCGCAACAGTTTGGTATTTCACTTTTACCGCTTAGTGATAGAGTTAGCTCCTCGTTACTTTGTGATGGAGAATGTACCGGGGATGTCTGTGGGAGAACACCGCCTCTGGCTTAAGCAATTAAAAAATCAGTTTGAAGCCGCTGGATATAGCGTGCGAGTCCAAATTTTGAATGCGGCACATTTTGGCGTACCGCAGAAGCGTCACCGACTGTTTGTAGTTGGTGCTCAGCAAGGTGTCTTACCTGCCTTTTTACCGAAAACACCCGTGATTACACCTGTAACAGTTAGGGACGCTTTAGCTGATTTGCCAGATTTAGAAACATTTCCTCAATTAGAAACGACTGATGAACTTCTACTCAATGAGTCGCAACTATTAGATATCGAGCAAAAAGCCAGTTGTTACGCGCAAATTTTGCGTTCTCACCCATCCCAAGATCGGCGTAATCTCTCATATCCTCGGCTGTGGAACCGGCAATTGTTAACTAGTTCCATGCAAACTCAGCATAGCGAGGAGACTCGAAATCGCTTTGCGGAAACAAAATCGAATCAAATTGAAAAGATTAGCCATTTGCGCCGCTTAGATTTTGATGGGATGTCTTATACCTTACGGGCGGGAACTGGATATGGTCGTGGTAGTCATACTTCACCTCGTCCTATCCATCCGACTTTCCCACGAGTCATCTCTGTCAGAGAAGCCGCACGATTACACTCCTTTCCCGATTGGTTTCGCTTACATCAAACTAAGTGGCACGGATTTCGCCAAGTTGGCAATTCTGTTCCTCCATTGTTAGCCCGCGCTGTGGGCGAGAAAATTGTTGAAGCTTTATGTGTTACGCCACTAGTGCCGAAAGCAACATTACCATTGGGTGACACTGAGTTAATCCGATTTGAACCGACTCAAGCTAGGGATTATTGGCAAGCGAATTTCCTGATCCCTGACCACCTCAAGGCTTAAGCGGGAATTTGGATTTTCTCGCTACCGGCTAGTTCAAATGCTTCATGAATCACTTGTAATGCTTTTACGCCTTGCTCTTGCGCTACAACACAGCTAATTTTGATTTCGGAAGTGGCGATCATTTGAATATTGATTTGGTGTTGAGATAAGGCTTCAAACATGCGGGCTGCTACTCCTGGTTGTCCGACCATTCCCGCACCGACAATACTGACTTTAGCGATCGCACTGTCAACCACAATTTCACCCCAGCCTAATTCTTTTGCGGCTTCTGTGAGTCTGAGTTTTGCAGCTTCTGCGTCCATTCTCGCGACTGTAAATGCAATATCTCGTTTGGGGATACCGTCAATTACTCGACACCGCTGGGATTGAATAATCATATCCACGCTGATATTATGCTGTGCCAATAGTCCAAATAATTGGGCTGCCATTCCTGGATGATCGGGGACTTGGCGAATGGCAAGGCGGGCTTGGTTCATGTCTAAAGCGACACCACGAACGGGAGTGGGTACGGGTGTGAGTGGGGGAGTGGGGGGGTAGGCTTCGATTTCAAAGGCGGTTTTGAGTGCGGCGACGGCGCTTGAGCAATCTTTGGCGTCAATTACACAACTTACTTTGACTTCGCTGGTGGAAATCATTTGGAGGTTAATGCTGGCTGCGGCGAGGGTGGCGAACATTTTGGCGGCGACACCAGGACGACCAATCATTCCGGCACCGGCGATGCTGACTTTGGCGATTTGTTGTTGTACCATGACTTCAGCTTCTCCGGCATTGGAGGGTGAAGTGCGGAGAACTGGGGCGATGGCTGAGGCGACGGCTTCGGCACGACTTAAGTTTGGGGTGGTGACAGTAAAGGCGATATCATTGGTATTGCCGTCGTGGATCGATTGGATAATTAGGTCGATATCTAAACTTTGACGGGCAATTTCTCCAAATAATCGGGCGGCGACACCGGGTTTATCAGGTACGCGTAATAAAGATACTTTTGCTTGGTCTATGTCAAATTCTACAGCATCGACTGGACGACCTATTTCGAGATTCTGTAGCGATCGCGGTTGTGGTGGCGGTGAGATTACCCAAGTACCGGGTGTGTCTGTCCAACTAGAGCGGACTACCAATGGCATACCATAGTTACGCGCAATTTCTACAGCGCGTGGATGTAGGACTTTTGCGCCGAGGCTGGCGAGTTCCAGCATTTCATTACAGGTGATTTCATCTATTAATTGGGCGGCTGGTACTAGGCGCGGGTCTGTAGTTAATATCCCTGGGACATCTGTATAAATTTCGCAATAATCTGCACTTAAGGCGGCTGCGATCGCGACTGCTGAAGTGTCGGAACCACCGCGTCCTAAAGTCGTAATTTCCAAGTTGTCTATACTGCTAACTCCTTGAAAACCAGCGATGACAACGACTCTGCCTTCTGCTAATTGCTTCTGGACGCGCAGTGTCTCAATTTGAAGAATCCGCGCCCGTGAGTGTTCTGCCTCTGTGACAATGCCTACCTGGCCACCTGTCATCGAAATTGCTGGCTGTCCGATTTCTTGTAGCGCTAGACTTAATAGAGCGATCGTTACTTGTTCCCCGGTGGAAAGCAACATATCCATTTCGCGGCGACAAGGATGTGGGGAAATCTGGCTGGCTAGTTTGACTAGTCCATCAGTGGTTTTACCCATTGCGGATACTACTACTACTACTGAGTTACCTGCTTGCACCGTCTTGTGAACGCGCTGAGCCACAGCTTGAATCCGTTCCACTGAACCAACTGAAGTGCCACCGTATTTCTGAACTATAAGTGCCATATTTTTATCCGCCAA
>Ga0209512_1002532_pt1 | contig 19139 bp, 17 predicted proteins | sample frozenSSSSmetaG_FD_184142 | JGI IMG/M metagenome (GOLD analysis project Ga0209512, IMG submission 184142) | Glacier valley bacterial and archeal communities from Borup Fiord, Nunavut, Canada, to study Microbial Dark Matter (Phase II) -... | ecosystem: Environmental > Aquatic > Freshwater > Ice >... | reverse complement strand
GGCGCACCTCAAGGACGAGCTGATGCCGAAATATGCCGAGCTTATCTATAACGGCTTCTGGTACTCGCCGGAGCGCGAGATGCTGCAGGCGCTGATCGACAAGAGCCAGGAATTCGTTTCCGGCGACGTGACGGTGAAGCTCTACAAGGGCTCTGCCAGCGTCATCGCCCGCTCCTCGCCCAACTCGCTTTACAACATGGACCTCGTCACCTTCGAGGAAGGCGCCGTGGCCTACGATCACCACGATGCCGAGGGCTTCATCCGGCTCAACGGGCTGCGCCTCAAGACCTACGCGGCGCGCCGGCTGAAGCTGGGCGGCAAGGCTTAGTCGGCCGCCGGCAACGCGCCCCAGGCAAGGGCCCGCGAGGCATGACTCGCGGGCCCTTCGCCTTTCCGCTGCGGTGATCCCGGAGGCGGAGGGGCTGCGCAATCGCCCCAGTTAAAGCGCCCTTAACCCCGCCCTGGCTAAGCTTCGGCATTGGTTTTTTTGGAATTTGAGGCTCACTGGAAGTGAAGGCGCTACCGGTTGAATCCGAGGGCCGCACCGATAACGAATTGCTGCTCGATGCAGCACTCGAAAGCATACCCTACGGCTTCTGCGTCTGGTCGCCCGATTTCAAGCTGGTGATGTGGAACAAGCACTACCTCGAGGTCTATGGCTTCCCGTCGGCCAAGATCAAAAGAGGCATGTCGCTTGAGGCAGTGGTGAAGCTCTCGGCCCAGCTCGGCAACCATCCCGATCAGTCACCCGGCGAGTTCCTGGCTGCCTACAAGAAGGAACTGCTCAACAATCGTGGCGGTGCGCGCTCCAAGGTGCGCGAGCTGGTCGATGGCGGGCGTACGCTCGAGACGGGGCATGTGTTCTCTCCCGGCCTCGGCTGGGTGGTGACACATGAGGACGTGACCGAGGAGATCGCCTCCTCCGAGATCATTCAGAAGCGCAAGCGCGAGCTCGAGCGGCAGAATCTTCGGCTCGACGCGGCGGTGAACAACATCAGCCAGGGCCTTTGCATGTACGACCCCAAGGGTCGGCTGGTGATCTGCAACGAGCCCTACCAGCGCATCTACAACCTGCCCGAGCACCTGCTGAAGCCCGGCACGCAGCTCGACGACATCCTGGTCTACCTGTTCGAGCAGGGCATGCATGCCGGGGCCAACCGCGACGAGTATATCAGCTGGCGGCGCGAGGTTATCGCCAAGGGCGAGCACGCCAAGAACATCCATGAGCTCGATGGCCGCATCATCATGATGCAGCACCATCCGATGAAGGATGGCGGCTGGGTCACCACGCATGAGGACGTCACCGAGCAGCGCCAGCAGGAAGAGCGGATCCGCCACATGGCGCGCCACGACGCGCTCACCCAGTTGCCCAACCGCGTCCAGTTCCTCGAGGAAATGGCCAGCGCCGAAGCGGCGGTCGACCGCGGCGACAAGGTGGCGGTGCTGTGTATTGATCTCGACCACTTCAAGGGCGTCAACGATACGCTGGGCCATGCGCTGGGCGACAAGGTGCTGCAGCAGGCCTCGGCAAGGCTCTGGGGCACGACGCGCGAGAACGACGTGCTGGCTCGGCTCGGGGGTGACGAATACGCGCTCCTGCTGCGCGACATCGAGAAGCCAGCCGATGCGGCGGCGATCGCCGAGCGCATCGTCAAGGTGATGGGGCAGCCGTTCAACATCGAAGGCCACGAGGTGGTGATCGGCGCTTCGGTTGGCATCGCGATGGCGCCGCAGGACGGCGGTACGGCCGATGAACTGATGAAGAATGCCGACCTGGCGCTCTACAAGGCCAAGAACGAGGGGCGCTCGACCTTCCACTTCTTCGAAGCCGGCATGGATGCGGCGATCCAGAAGCGCCGCTCGATCGAGGCGGGTCTGCGCCTGGCGCTGGCCCGTAACGAACTGCGCCTTGTCTACCAGCCGCTGGTCGGCCTGAAGGAGAACCGCGTCACCTGCCTCGAGGCGCTGCTGCGCTGGGACAGCGAGCGGGGCACCGTGTCGCCGGCGGAGTTTATCCCGGTCGCCGAGGAAACCGGGCTGATCGTGCCGATCGGCGAGTGGGTGCTGCGCGGGGCCTGCCAGCAGGCGTCGCAATGGCCGGAGCATGTTCGGGTGGCGGTAAACCTGTCGCCGGTTCAGTTCAAGAACAAGCGGCTGTTCGAGACGGTAGAGGCGGTCCTGCGCGAGACCGGTCTGAAGGCGACGCGGCTCGAACTCGAAATCACCGAGTCGCTGCTGCTCGCCGACAACGAGCCGACGCTCAAGACGCTGCACAAGCTGCGCGCGCTGGGCACGCGCATCTCGATGGACGATTTCGGCACCGGCTACTCGTCGCTGAGCTATTTGCGGTCGTTCCCGTTCGACAAGATCAAGATCGATCGCTCGTTCATGCGCGACCTGAAATCGAAGGGCGATAGCCTGGCGATCATCAAGGCGGTGATCGGGCTCGGCCATTCGCTCGGCATGTCGACCACCGCCGAGGGCATCGAGACCGAGGAGCAGTTGGCCGCAGTGCGCGAGCAGGGCTGCGACGAGGTGCAGGGGTTCCTGTTCTCTCCCCCCGTTTCGGCCGCCGCGGTTGCTGAGATGCTCGACAAGGACGCCTGGCGTCCACGGCTGCGTCGGGTCTCCTGAGTCTCGGAGTCCCGGCCGTCGCCAGCGCCGAAGGGCGCTACGCCTTGAGCATTGGCATTAGGGACAATGCGCACTATCGGGCTGCGACATCTGTCTCGCAACCCTCCCATTCGGTGAATTGTCTTGAGATTGTGACCCCGCTCCGATATGGGGCGCGACTAATCTCCAGAAATTCGATCGGCCGCCCACATGTCCTTGCGAAACATCGCAATCATTGCCCACGTTGACCATGGCAAGACGACCATGATCGACGTGCTCCTCAAGCAGTCCGGCTCGTTCCGCGATAACCAGCGCGTCGAAGAGCGCGCCATGGACAGCAATGATCTGGAACGCGAGCGCGGCATCACCATCCTGGCGAAGGTGACTTCGCTGGTCTGGAAGGACACGCGGATCAACATCGTCGATACGCCGGGCCACGCCGATTTCGGCGGCGAGGTGGAGCGCATCCTGTCGATGGTGGATGGCGTGGTGATCCTCGTCGACGCCGCCGAAGGCCCGATGCCGCAGACCAAGTTCGTGCTCGGCAAGGCCCTGGCGCAGGGGCTTCGCCCGATCGTGGCGATCAACAAGATCGATCGACCGGACGAGCGCCACCTCGAAGTGCTGGAAGAGATTTTTGATCTGTTCATCGCGCTTGACGCGACGCCCGAGCAGCTCGATTTCCCGGTGCTCTACGGCGCCGCCAAGCTCGGCTGGATGAGCGAAAAGCCCGAGGGTCCGAAGGACTCGCTCGGCCCGCTGCTCGACAAGGTGCTGGAATACGTGCCCGAGCCGAAGGTAGAAGAGGGCCCGTTCCGTATGCTCGTCACCACCATCGAGCGCAACCCGTTCCTCGGCCGCATTCTCACCGGGCGCATTACGTCGGGCACTGTCAAGGCCGGCGACCCGATCAATTCGCTCGGCCTTGATGGCAAGATCGTGGAAAAGGGCCGCATCTCCAAGGTGCTGGCGTTCCGTGGCCTCGAGCGCACGCCGGTCGATATCGCCGAAGCCGGCGACATCGTCGCCATTGCGGGCCTGGAGACCTCGACCGTCGCCGATACGCTGGTCAACCCGTCGGTGACCGTGCCGCTGCCGAGTAAGCCGATCGATCCGCCGACGCTGTCGGTGACGTTCCGCATCAACGATGGTCCGCTGGCTGGCCGTGAAGGCGACAAGGTGCAGTCCCGCGTCATCCGCGAGCGCCTGAAGCGCGAAGCGGAAGGCAATGTCGCCATCAAGATCACCGAAGGCGAGGACAACGACTCGTTCGACGTCGCCGGCCGCGGCGAATTGCAGCTCGCCGTGCTGATCGAAAACATGCGCCGCGAAGGCTTCGAGCTGACCATCGGCCGCCCCAAGGTGGTGTTCCGCGAAGAAAATGGCGAGCGCCTCGAGCCGATCGAGGAAGTCATCATCGACGTCGATGACGAGCATACCGGCATCATCGTGCAGAAGCTCACCGAGCGTAAGGGCGAACTGGTCGACATGCGTCCGTCGGGCATCGGCCGCCAGCGTCTGCGCTTTTACGTGCCGACGCGCTCGCTGATCGGCTACCAGCCCGAACTGCTGTCGGACACCCGCGGCACGGCGATCTTCAACCGCCTGTTCCACGACTATCAGCCCTATAAGGGCAACCTGCCGGGTCGTCGCACCGGCGTGCTGATTTCGAACGGTACCGGCACGGCCGTGCCCTTCGCGCTTTGGAACCTCGAAGATCGTGGATCGATCATGATCGATCCGGGTGACGAAATCTACGAGGGCATGATCGTCGGCGAGCACAGCCGCGAGAACGATCTCGAAGTTAATGCCCTCAAGGGCAAGCAGCTCACCAACATCCGCACCACGTCGAAGGACGAAGCGGTGCGGCTGACCCCGCCGAAGCGCCTGACGCTCGAGCAGTCGCTGGGCTATATCGCCGACGACGAGTATGTCGAGGTGACGCCCAAGTCGATCCGCCTCCGCAAGGTCTGGCTCGACCCGAACGATCGCAAGAAGTCGATGCGCGCCCAGAAGGCGAGTTAAGCTTTGCGACACGCCGTCATTGCACCCTGATCTTCCCGTGCTAGCCTGCTTTGTGGGCTAGCAATGGGGAGATCGATGCGCACAATATTGCTGGTTACGCTGGCTGCTGCGACAATGCTGTCCTGGTCGACGACGGTTGAGGCCGCCAAGATCAGGTTGAAACCTGCCAAGTGTCCGGTGGCGGCGGATGCGAGCTTCAAAATTGTCGGCGCGCGGGGCGAGTTTGACGGCGTGGCGTCCGAGTACGAATGGATACGGACGGAGCGACCCGGCCGGAAGCCCAAGTCGCAGGCCCTGATCGGGGATGAGCGCAAGCAGTATGATCTGCTGACCATCCAGAAGGGGCGCAAGAAGCAGGTCATCTGCTTCGATATCACGAGTTTCTTCGGCAAGACCGGATGATCGCCGGTCCCTGTCGCACCAAGGGCGGGGACGCATGGCCACCTGGATCATCGAGACGATCAACAGCTTCGGCTATGCCGGCATCTTCGTGCTGATGCTGGTCGAGAGCCTGTTCCCGCCGATCCCGTCGGAGCTGATCATTCCGTTCGCCGGGTTCTCGGCGGCGAATGGCACGCTCGATTTGTGGCTGGTGCTGCTCTCGGCGACGGTGGGCGCGGTCGTGGGCATGCTTCCCTGGTACTTCGTCGGCCGGATCTTCGGGCTTGGACGGGTGCGGGCATTGGCCGACCGTTATGGGCGCTGGGCCACGCTCAATGCCGGGGAGGTCGATACCGCGACGTCCTGGTTCCACCGTTTCGGCCCGGTGATCGTGCTGGTGGGCCGATTGATCCCACTTATCCGCACGCTGATCTCGATCCCGGCGGGACTCGCCCGCATGCCGCTGTGGCGCTTCGTGCTGTTTTCAACCATTGGCGCGCTTACCTGGAACAGCATCCTCGTGGGCGCGGGATTCCTGCTTGCCGAGCATTATGAACTGGTGGAGGGCTGGCTCGATCCAGGCACCAACATCGTTCTGAGCCTGGTGGTGGTGGTCTACCTCTACCGCCTGGTCACCTGGCGGCCGACGCGAGCGCAGTAGTTACCATAGAGTTGGAAGCGGCCTCGCTGCGCTTGCCGATTCACCCCGCCGCCACTAGATAGCGGGGGCGCAACCAAGGGGAGAACGCGATGAGAGTGCTACTCGAGGTCATCCTGATGGCCCTTGAGCTCTACAAGTGGGTCATGCTGGCGATGATCATCATGAGCTGGCTCATCTCGTTCAACATCGTCAACACGCGCAATCAGATCGTCGATTCGATCTGGCGGGTGCTGCTGGCGCTGACCGAGCCGGTGCTCAAGCCGATCCGCCGCCTGTTGCCGCGGATGCAGATCGACCTGTCGCCGATCATCCTGTTCTTCGCGATCTACATCCTGCAGCAGGTCATCCAGCGCTACATCTACCCCGCCATGCCGTTCTGACCGGGCAATCCTACCGCGCGGGTGGCAAGGGGCTGACGCTGTATCTGCGTGTCACCCCCAATGCCGGCGCCGACCGTATCGAAGGTACGGAGCGGCGCGACGATGGCAGTGCGGTGCTGCGGGTGCGCGTCAGGGCCGTTCCTGACAAAGGCAAGGCCAATGCTGCGGTGATCATGCTTGTCGCCAAGGCGCTGGACGTGCCGAGATCTGCCGTGACGCTGGTGTCGGGCGACACGGCGAGGCTCAAGACGATCAAAATCGAAGGCGATGCAGCGGCATTGGCGACGCGGATAGAGGCCCTGGGTTAGCGCGAGCGCTTGCCCGGCTTGCTGTCCTCGGGCTTTTCCACCAACTGGGCCAAGATCTTGTCGACCAGGTCGAGGTCCTCGCGCTTGCCTTCGGCCTGCTGCTGCAGGTCCACTAGGTAGGTCGTGGTGTAGTACAGCCGTCGTGCCAGCAGCGTGGCGACGTAAAGCGCGACTTCGGGGTTGGCGCCAAGGAACTGGATGGCGTCGTCGATCACGTAGGCCCTGACGTCCGAGAGCGCCTTGACGGTGGCGCTGGCAGGCATATCGAGCAAGGTAGCCATCTCGCCGAAAATCGAGCCCGGCTCGTCGATATAGCTGACCTGCGTGTCCTTCCGCAGCACCTCGACCTGGCCCTCGATCAGCACGAACAGGTTGCCGTCCTGGCCGCCCTCGCTGATCATCACCCGCCCAGGCTTGAAGCTGCGCGCTTCACGCCCCTTACAATAGTCGAGAATATCAGACATCGAGCCCTCACCCGCACGCGGCACAGGCACAGTGCGCCAGCCCCGCCTCATTCGTCAAACATTGCGACGGCTTGGTGGCTGATTGACGGGCGGATGTAAAGCCCGCAAAAGCGAAGGGCCGGTTTCCCGGCCCTTCGCTTCGTTCGGTTCCAGGCACGCGAGCGATCAGTGGTTGTCGCGCGGCACGCCTGCGGTCTGCGCCAGCCGCTGGTAGTTCACGGCATTCTTGAGCACGGCGCCCGAACCGAGCTGATCGACGATGCCGCGCTGGATTTCCTGCCACGGCGTCTGGTGAGCCGGGTACTTGTACCCGCCCGCGGCTTGCAGGTCGGCGCGCCGCTGCTCGATCTCTTCGGCGGAGATCAGGATGTCTGCAGTGCCGAGGTTGAGGTCGATACGGACGCGATCGCCGGTCTTGAGAATGGCGAGGTTGCCACCCGCCGCGGCTTCCGGAGAAGCGTTGAGGATCGACGGCGAGCCCGACGTGCCCGACTGGCGGCCGTCGCCGATGCAGGCAAGCGAGGTGATGCCCTTCTTGATCAGGTAGTCAGGCGGTCGCATGTTGACGACCTCGGCGGCACCCGGATAACCGATCGGGCCGGCGCCACGCATGAACAGCAGCGTGTGCTCGTCGATTTCGAGCGAGGGGTCGTCGATCCGGTGGTGGTAATCCTCCGGGCCATCGAACACCACGGCCTTGCCCTCGAACATGTTCGGGTGCACCGGATCATTGAGGTAGCGCTGACGGAACTCCTCGGAGATCACCGAGGTCTTCATGATGGCGCTGTCGAACAGGTTGCCCGAAAGCACGAGGAAGCCGGCTTCCTTCTTCAACGGATTGTCGAAGTGGCGGATGACCTTGTCGTCGAGAATTTCGACATTGCGGCAGTTCTCGCCGATGGTCTTGCCGTTGACGGTGGGGGCATCCTCGCGGATCAGGCCCTGCCTCATCAACTCGCCAACCACGGCCGGCACGCCGCCGGCATGGTAGAAGTCCTCGCCGAGATACTCGCCGGCCGGCTGCATGTTGACCAGTAGCGGCACCTTGTGGCCGTAGGTCTCGAAATCCTTCAGCTCCAGCTCGACGCCGATATGCTTGGCGATGGCCTGGATGTGGATCGGAGCGTTGGTCGAGCCACCGATCGCCGAATTCACGACGATGGTGTTGATGAAGTTGTCCTTGGTCAGGATGTCGGAGGGCTTCAGGTCCTCGTGCACCATTTCGACGATGCGCTTGCCGGTCCGGTAGGAGATTTCCTGGCGGTCGCGATAGGGCGCCGGAATGGCGGCCGAACCGGGCAGCTGCATGCCAAGCGACTCGGCCAGCGAGTTCATCGTCGAGGCCGTGCCCATGGTGTTGCAGTAGCCGGTCGAGGGAGCGGACGAGGCCACCAGCTCGATGAACTGCTCGTAGCCGATCTCGCCGGCCGCCATCATCTGGCGGGCCTTCCACACGATGGTGCCCGAACCGGTGCGTTCGCCACGGAACCAGCCGTTCAACATCGGGCCGACCGATAGGGCGATGGCCGGGATGTTCACGGTCGCCGCACCCATCAGCATGGCGGGCGTGGTCTTGTCGCAACCGATGGTCAGCACCACGCCGTCGAGCGGGTAGCCGTACAGCACTTCGACGAGGCTCAGATAGGCGAGGTTGCGGTCGAGGCCGGCGGTCGGGCGCTTGCCCGTCTCCTGAATCGGATGGACCGGGAACTCGATGGCGATGCCGCCAGCTTCACGGATGCCTTCGCGCACGCGCTTCGCCAACTCGATGTGGTGGCGGTTGCACGGCGAAAGGTCCGAACCGGTCTGCGCGATGCCGATGATCGGCTTGCCCGACTGCAGCTCTTCGCGCGAGATGCCGTAATTGAGGTAGCGCTCGAGATAGAGCGCGGTCATATCCGGGTTATCCGGATTATCGAACCAGGCGCGCGACCTCAGCTTGCGCGGGGCCGAATTCCCTGCGCCGTTACCCGAACTCATGGTGGATTCCTCCTCGAGGCGAAATTGGTGGAGCTATCACTAGCCCCGATCGCTCGTTCGCTACAGTTATTAGTTGGTCGGAGCCGCGAGCGCTAGACGGTGCGATCGGTGCTTTGCCGCGCCTTGAGCGAGATCGGGTGCATCAGCACCGGCTCATCGACCTCGTGCCCCCGGAGCTTGCGCAGAAGCATGCGGCCGGCCTCGAAGCCCATCTCGTAGCTGGGGATGTGGATGGTGGTCAGCGATGGACGCATGTGCGCGGTAAAGTCGAGGTTGCCATTGCCGGCGATGGCAATGTCCCGCGGGATGTCGATGCCGAGCTCCAACGCGCGCAGCACTGCGCCCGACGCCAGGATGTCGGTGCCGAAGAAGATCGCATCGACGTCCGGCGCCTCTGACCGGATGGTGTCGAAGGCGGCGACACCGTCGGGGATCTGGCGGGTGCCTTCCATCGGCACCACCTTGACCAGACGGGCGCCATGCGGCGCCAGTCCTGCCTCGAGCCCGGCAATTCTCTCGGCGCCCCGCTCTTTCGTATGCCCGGAATAGCCGATGCGGCGATAGCCCTTGCTGCCCAGGTGATCTCCCATCAACCGGCCACTCTCGTGGTTCGAGAAGGCGATCAGCATGTCGATGGGGTCGGGGCGGTTGCCCCACATCTCCATGACCGGAATACCCAGCCGCCGCAGGGTTTCGCGCGTCGAATCGGAGCGAACGACGCCGGTGAATACCACCCCCGCCGGCCGGAACGGCAGCACTGAGCCGACCATGTCCATTTCCAGCATCTCCGAGTAGCCGGTCTGGGCGAACATCAGATGGTAACGGCTACCCTCGATGGCATCGACCAGCCCCTGCATCGAAGTGGCGAAGTGCGGGTTGAGCAGGCTCGAAACGAACACCGTGATGATCGAGGAGCGACCCGAGCGCAGGCTCGAGGCGAAGCTGTTGACCACGTAGCCGGTCTGCGCGACGGCGTCGGCGACCTTTTTGCGCGTCTCCTCCTTGACCTTTTCGGGATAGGAGAGGGCACGCGATACCGTGATGGGCGAAACCCCGGCGACACGTGCGACGTCTTCGACACGAACCGGGCGGTTCGCGTTCTTGATATCCTTGTCGGCCAACAAGTCCCCCGACTTCCTCTTCCGTACACGCGTTACGGAACCCTAAAACCCCAGTATCCGGTCGCGGCGACGCCCTCCGCGATCCTGATGACTTCATTCCACTTCGCGGTGCGTTCTGAGCGGGTCATCGACCCGACCTTGATCTGATCCGACATCAGCCCGACCGCCAGATGACTCAGTGTTACATCCTCGCTCTCCCCAGATCGTCCGGACTGTATAGTGTTCCAGCCCAGCGAGCGGGCGAGACTGCTCGCCTGAATCAATTCAGTCAAAGTGCCGCACTGGTTCGATTTGAGCAACACTGAATTACACGCACCTAGAGCTGCAGCGTGGGCAATTCGGGTGCTGCTGGTGGTCAAATAATCGTCACCGACGATCTGCACCGAAGACCCCAGCCGGCGGGTGATCTCGACGAAACCTTCATCGTCGTCTTCGGCGAGCGGGTCTTCCAGCGAGACGATGGGGTAGGTTTGAACCCAGCGTTCGAGCATGTCTATCATCTGAGGCGTGTCGAGGTTTTTGCCTTCAAGTGCAAGGCGATAGCGACCATCGGCGTAGAATGACGAGGCGGCGATGTCGAGGGCGATGCCGACGTCCTTGCCGGGGTTGAAGCCGGCGGATTCTATAGCCTTCACAAGGAGTTCGAGGCCGTCTTCGTTGGCGCGGAAATCAGGCCAGACGCCCCCCTCGTCGGCGACGCCGTTCAACTTTCCGGCGGCCTGCATTGACTTGGCGGCAGCGATATATATTTCGCCGATCCACTCGGTCGCCTCGACGAAGGAGGTCGCTCCGGTGGCGATGACCAGGAAATCCTGGACGTCAATGCGGTTGCCGGCGTGGCGGCCGCCGCCGAAGACCTGGATCATGGGCGCCGGGATGTGCGCGGCGGCGGCATCGAGGCCGGCGAGGGTCCTAAGGTGTTGCCAGAGCGCAATTTTTCGCTCCGAGGCGGCGGCCCAGGCGATGGCGGAGGAGGTGGCGACGAGGGCGTTGCCGCCGAGCCGGGTCTTCTGCTCGGTGCCGTCAAGGGCGATCAGCCGGGCGTCGCACTTGAACTGATCGATGGCGTCAAGCCCATGTAATTCCGAGGCTATTTCACCGTTGACGGCTGCGATGGCGCCGTTGACGCCGTAGCCGCCGAGGCGCTTGCCGCCGTCGCGGCGGTCGAGGGCTTCGCGGCTGCCGGTGGAGGCGCCGGAGGGGGCAATGGCGCGGCCCGTGGCTCCGGAGGCGAGATGTACCTCGACTTCGACGGTGGGGCGGCCGCGCGAGTCCCAGACCTGGCGGCCGCGAATGGTCATGATTGCTGACATATCTTGATGCTGTTTCTGAACGGAACCTGAAGGACTAATGAACGGCAGCTAACACCTGACTGACACGCTCGGGCGAGTGACGGATCAGCGGGATGGAGCGGGCGCGCACGGCGTCGCGCCCGGCCTCGCCGAGGTACTCGACCGGCGACTTGCCATCGACGCGGGCGAGCATCAGGCAGGCGAGCAGCGATGCCACCCGTGCCTCGATCCCCGCCTGCAGGTCGGGCGGGAAGTGCGCCAGCCAGGTCCGCGCGAATCGCTCTGCCTGATCGAGCAGTGTAGGGCCGAGCGCGGGTAGGTGGATAGATTTGAGGACGAGGTGGTTGAGGCAGAAGGCGGCGTCGAAGGCCGGGTCGCCATACCAGGCGCATTCGGCATCGAGCAGCACCGGGTGGCCGTCGTGGACGGAGACGAGGATGTTCTTGGGGCTGACGTCGCCGTGCACCAGCGCGATGTGGGTGGAGCGGGAGCGATCCATGGTGGCGAGGATGTGCGAGGCAAGGTCGGGGTAACGGCCGGCGAGATGGCGCAGGTAGGGGTCGAAGCGCAGCGCGTCGATCAGGTGGTCGGTGGGGAACTCGGCGGCGGCGGTCACATCGTTGAGCGTGGCGGCATGGATGCGGCCGAGCGCTTCGGCGACACGCTGCGGCACCTCAGGGTTGGCCCGGCCGGCGAGCAGGTCGGATTTCCACAGCGTGTAGTCGGCGGGTGGCAGGTATTCGAGCAGGGCGATGCCGTGCGCAGCATCCTCGGCAACGACTTTGGGGGCGGCGCCGGGGACGATGCTGCCGGCGCGGCGCAGCCAGGCGATCTCGTAGTGGTTGCGCTCGAGCGGCGCTTCCCAGGTGGCAGCGACCTTAAGCTGGGCGAGGGCCCGCTTGGCACAGAACTCGCGGCCATCGGGCAGGGTGACGCGGACGATGTCGGAGGAAACGCCGCCGGTGAGCGGCGCCACCCGCAGCGGGCCAGTCACCGCGATGCCGGCCGATGCGAACATCGCCGGAAGCAGTGCTTCCCAGCCGTCGGAACCCATAGTCACTCCCCGGAGTCGCTGCGGACCCCTCCATTGCTGACATGTTAGCTGAGGACGTTTCGCTCAACAATCGAACGGAACAGACTTTCTTCCGCCTTGCCAAAGCCTTGCCGGGCGCGCGAGGTGAGGGCAAACGAGGCGCGTTTTCAGGAGAAGGTGCAGACTTTCCGGTCCTAAGGCGCGACAAGGCAGAAATCGCTCCAGGGAGGAAACCATGGGCCGGCTCGACGGAAAGACCATCTTCATGACCGCGGCGGCGGCCGGCATCGGCGGCGCCTGCGCTACAGCCTTTGCGCGCGAGGGGGCACGGGTGATCGCGACGGACCGCGATGCGGCGGCGATCGCCAGGAAGGGCGAAGAGCTGAGGGCGATCTCTGACGGGCACGAAACCTATGCGCTCGATGTGACCGACAGCGCGGCGCTGCGGGCTGCGGCCGAGCGGCATAAAGGCGTCAACGTGCTCTACAATGGCGCCGGCTGGGTGCATCAGGGGATGCTCGGCAATACCGAGCTCAGCGACTGGCAGCGCAGCTTCGACATCAACGTGACGCCGATGTTCGTGCTGAGCCAGGCGTTCCTGCCGGCCTTCATCGCGCAGGGCGGCGCTTCGATCATCAACATCGCCTCGGTGGCGAGTTCGCTGAAGGGCGTGCCGAACCGGGTGAGCTACATGTCGACCAAGGCGGCGGTGATCGGGCTCACCAAGTCGATCGCCTTCGACTACATGAAGTACAATATCCGCTGCAACGCGATCTGCCCCGGCAGCGTCGACAGCCCGTCGCTGCACGAACGCGCCGTGGCGCTCGGCGAGCACGACGAGGTGTGGAAGACATTCGTCGCCCGCCAGCCGATGGGCCGCATGGCGCAGCCCGAAGAGATGGCGCACCTCGCGGTGTACCTGGCGAGCGACGAGAGCGCCTATGCGACGGGGGCGAACTTCATCGCCGATGGCGGGATCACGATCTAGGATAGCGGGCGCAGGGATTACTGGCCCGGCGCCAGCGGCTAAAGCCGGACCTCGACGACGGTGCCGACACGGACGCGGCCCATCAGGTCGAGAATGTCCGCGTTCAACATGCGGATGCAGCCATACGACACGAAGCCGCCTATCGAGCCGGGGTCGTTGGTGCCGTGGATGGCGTAGTTGCTGCCAGCGAGCGTCATGGCCGCCGCCCCCATCGGGTTGCCGGGTGCGCCGCCAGGGACCATGGCCGGCAGGCTGGGCTGGGCCAGGCGAATAGCTGCGGGGGGCACCCAGTTGGGCTCGGTGAAGCGCTGCGCGATCGACGAGACGCCGGCCCATTGCAGCCCCTCCCGGCCGACGCCGACCGGATAGCGCACGGCCTTGCCATTGCCGAGAATGAGATAGAGCCGGCGGGTCGGGGTATCGACGATGATGGAACCCGGCTTGCCGGTCGCCGCATAGTTCACGACGGTCCCGGCGACGGCCGGCGCGACAGCCAGCGCCGGGCAGAGGCAGAGGGCGAGGAGCAGGCGGAGGGCGATGCTGGTGGGGCTCATGCCCAACAGCTAGGCTTGCGAACTTACCGGCGGGGCCGAGAACAAGATGGCATTGTACCTATCGCCGTCTTTGACCCCGCCGGAGGGCTCACCAATGGTAGGACAGGCTCGCGGTGGCCCCGTAGCTCAGCGCATTTTCCGAGGCCTTGGCCTGGACGGAGCCACCAACTGCGACGCCGCTGCCAGTGGTCAGTTCCGCACCGGCGCTGGCGAGCAGGCTGTCGGCGGCGGGCGTGGCGCCGCTAGTGGTGAACGGGGATCCCGATGCCAACTGGAAGGACGCCACGGAGTCGTAACCCGATCGGATGTCGTGGGCCCATGCGGCGCTGGCGTAGAGGTCGAGCGTGCCGCCATCATCGAGATCGGCAGACCAGTCGATGCGACCGCCAATTTCGGTGCGGAGCGACAGGGCGAGGCTGGCATCGTAGTCCAGTGCCCAGGTCGAGGCGCCGGACTGGGTGACCTCGGAGTATGCAGGGGTCGAGAAGGCCTGGCCGCGCAGCGCCACGTAGGGCGTGAACCAGCCGAGGTCGTAACCCGCCTCGATTTCGCCGGCGAAGTTGGTGGCGTCGAAACCGGCCGTGTAGTGGTCGGTGCCGGGGAAGGTGACGGTGCGGTCGAGGGAAACGCGGTGGTAGCCGACGGCGACCGTGCCGGCGACATAGGCCTGCTCGAAGCTGGTCCGGGCGTAGAGCGCTGCCTGCACCAAGGCGCTGCTGCCGCTGCCCAGGTCGTTCTCAAGGTCGAAGTTCGTGCCGCCGCCGGATACGGCGACGCCGACCGTGGTGGCGACGCCGACGGCGCGCTCGAAGCCGAAGGCTACACCATAGGCAGTTGAGTTGGTGCCGTGCGAGCCGACTTCGGCGTCGCCATCGACGTGGCTGCGGCTGCCATAGCTGCCCATCCAGGCGGTCCATTCGCCGTCGCGACGCGGCTGCGCCGAGTCATCGAAACCGTCGAAAGCGCCGCCATCAGCCGGGGCGGTCGCCGGGGCATAGCCCATGACGCTGATGGTGCCGCCGGCCGTGGGCTGGTCGTAGCCGGTGAGCAGGCCGCGGGTACCACCGCCGCGGCTGCCGCCGATCAGATCGAGGAAGGAATCCATGCCCTGCGTGCCGGCCGGCGCCACCTCGGTGCCCAATTCGCCGGAAAGCTGTTCCAGCGCTGCGGCCAATTCGGTGGGAGACAGCAGCTCCAGCAGCTGGAAGCTCAACGGCAGGGTGCCCTCGTAGTTGGCGAGGGCGTCGATGATCGAGCCACCATTATCGGTGATGTCATCGCCGAGGATATCGGCGATGTCCTCAGCGTCGGCGGTGAAGATGCACCTTCTGATGAGGTTGCTGATCATGGTCACTGCGCCGGTCTGGGTCAGGGCCGCACCGCAGTTGATAGTGGCCCCAGCGTTGAGCGAGATGCTCTCCCTGGCGAGAATCTGGCCGACAAAGGCGGTGGTGGAGCCCAGCGTTGCAGACGACCCGACGACGAAGAAGACGTTCTGGGCCAGCACACCATCGAGAACGATCGACGATGCACTGGCGGTGATGAGGGTGGAGGCGATCTGAAAGACGAAGATGTCGTCCTCGTTGCCCTGAAGAGTCAGTGTCCCGGTCAGGTCAGCCGCACCAAGTGAATAGACGCCGGCACCGACAATCTGGTTGCCCAGCGCCGATGAAATCGATGGTCCGGTCGGGCTCAGGCCCATCAAGACGTTGAAGGCAGTCGTCAGGTCGCTCTTGGCCTGCACAGCCGCAGCGTTGGCAACATTGATAACGCCCTCGGAAACAAGGAGGATGCCATTGTCATCAACTTCGCTGCCCGGACTGAGGCCGACATTGCCGTAGATGTTGGTGGTACCGGCGTTGGTGATGGTCGAACCGGCAAGGACGGCATAGCTCGACAGATCCTGGGCGTTGGCACTGGCCACCATCATGAATCCAGAGAGGCATGCCACTGACACCAGAAGCGGGCGGTGGCCGGCGGCCGAATCGGGCGAATACATACAATTGAAGATATTCATTTTTTCGGCCTCGCACATCCAAGAGCTACATATCGATAGCATGACAGGCAAAGCCAGCAACAGTTTTTGTTAATCAGACCTGCGAGAGCTTTAATCCTCGCTCGTGTTAACCATTCATTACAGGTGTGGTGTGTTCCATGTGGTCGGTTCGCATTGAAATTAACCCCCAAAATTACGCATCGATACTTAAGTATGTTTGGTCGAATTGCGCGAGTTCTGGGAGAGCCCGGGAGACGTGGTGATGGCGAAATCAGCAGGGACATGGTTGCCGCGACTGGGCTCGGGCGATGTGGTGGCGGCGGCGTGCGGGCACTCGATGTCATGACGGTGCGGGCGATGGTGCCGGGCGTGGCGGGGGCGGCAGGCGGGTTGCTCTACCCGGTGGGGCAGATCGACCGCTGGGAGGCGGCGATGCGACGCGCCGCGGGGCGGTGATTTCGGGCTTTGCCGCCGGGGCGGCTGCCTGTAAGCAGGCGCGGCAATTCCAAGGAGCACAAGATGAGCATCACCCGCTTTGAGCCCGGCAAGCGCATGAGCCAGGCCGTCGTCCACGGCAACACCGTCTACGTCGCCGGCCAGGTCGCCGCCGACTATAACGGCACGATCGAGAAGCAGACGACGGAGGTGCTGGCAGCGGTCGAGAAGCTGCTGGTGCAGGCGGGGACGAGCAAGTCCAAGCTGCTGACAATCCAGGTGATCCTCAACAATATCGGCGACTTCGCCGCGATGAACTCGGTCTACGACACGTGGATCGACCCGGCCAACCCGCCGACCCGCGCCTGCATCGAAGCCCGGCTCGCGCACCCGGCGCTGAAGGTGGAAGTGATCGCGGTTGCAGCGCTCGACTGAGCTGGCGCTGACTAGAGGTTGATGGAGCGGTGTTTGGGCCGCCCCCTCCACCGGCTACGCCGGTTCCCCTCCCCCGTGACACGGGGGAGGACCCAGGAGAGCCCGGCGATCTGAACTAGAGGGTCTTCTGAACGGCGGCTTTGGGCTTTGGTGTCTTCTTGGCGGCCTTGACCTCGACCGGCTTGGCCTTTTTCGCCGGCTTGTTTTCGCCTGCCTTCACCTTGGTCTTGTTGGCTTTCTGGCCGGCCTTGACCTCGGGGGGCATTTCCAGGGGGTTCTTGCCCTTGGAGGCCTTGGCGGTGCGGGTGGCGGTTTCCTCGACCAGGGCGCGAGTCGCCTCCTCGTGGGCGAGTTGCCAGTAGTGCTCGCCGCGGCCGTCGGGGCGGCCGTCGGCCTCCCACAGGTGGTAGGCGCGCTGGCGGATGGCGTCATCGCTGATCATGGCTGCGGTGTCGGCCGGTTTGGATTTTCCAGGCATGGTCGTGACCCCCATTGAACAGGCGCGCGACCCTCGGGGGGACGCGCCACCCACTGCGGATGCGCCGACCTTAGCAGAACAAGGGCAGGGGCGCGAAGCGTCCGCATTGCAGGCAAGCCATGTCCCGTGCCGATGTCCGGTGGTTCCCGCGCGGTTGACGTGACGCGTCGCGCCGCTAGGCTCGGGCGCGTCGCAAACGGGGAGAGCCGCATGGCCGGGCACTATGATTCCATCATCATCGGGGCCGGGCAGGCGGGGCCCTTCCTCGCGGCGCGGCTGGCTGAGGCCGGGCAGCAGGTGGTGCTGATCGAGAAGCGCTGGCTCGGCGGCACCTGCGTCAACGATGGCTGCACGCCGACCAAGACGCTGGTGGCGAGCGCGCGGGTGGCGTGGCTGGCCCGGCGCGCCGCGGATTTCGGTGTGTCGGCGGGGCCGGTGTCGGTGGACATGGCGGCGCTGAAGGCCCGGAAGCAGAAGGTGGTGATGGCCTCGCGCGAGGGGCTGGAAAGCTGGCTCGGCGGGCTCGAAAACCTCAGGATCATCTATGGTGAGGGCCGCTTCGTGTCGGCGCACGAGGTGGAGGTGAACGGCGAGGTGGTCTCGGCCGACATGGTCTACCTCAATACCGGGGCGCGGCCGGTGGTGCCGGACTGGGTAGGCGAGGTGCCTTATCTCGACAGTACCTCGATCATGGAACTCGAGACGCTGCCGCGGCACCTGGTGATCGTCGGTGGATCGTATATCGGGCTCGAGTTCGCGCAAATGTACCGGCGGTTCGGGGCCGAGGTGACGGTGCTGGAGAAGGGCACGCATGTCGCCGGGCGCGAGGATGCCGATATTTCCAATGCGATCCGGGCGATTCTCGAGGAGGACGGCATCCGGGTGATCACCGGGGTGGATGGATTTGGGGCGTCGACGCTGCCGGACGGGGTGTCGGTGGGCTTTTCGGCCGGCGGGGTGGAGCAGCGGGTGGATGGCAGCCATCTGCTGGTCGCCACCGGACGGACGCCGAATGTCGAGGCGCTGGGGCTTGAGGCCATCGGGGTGAAGCAGGGGGCTCGCGGCTATATCGAGGTGGATGACAGGCTCCGCACCTCCGTGCCGCATATCTACGCCATGGGCGATGTGAACGGGTGCGGGGCGTTCACCCATACGAGCTACAACGACTTCGAGATCGTGTCGCAGAACCTGCTCGATGGGGCCGACCGCAAGGTGTCGGACCGGCTCATGGCCTACGCGCTCTATATCGATCCGCCACTGGGGCGGGCCGGGATGAGCGAGGCGGAGGCGCTGAAGTCGGGCCGCAAGGTGCTGAAGGCGACGCGGCCGATGACGCGGGTCGGGCGGGCCAACGAGCGCGGTGAGACCCGCGGCTTCATGAAGGTGGTGGCGGATGCGGCCTCAGGCGAAATCCTCGGGGTGGCGCTGCTCGGCATCGAGGCCGACGAGGTGGTGCATTCGCTGATCGACGCTATGGCCAACGGCGTCGGCTACGAGGCGATCAAGCGCACCATGCATATCCACCCGACGGTGAGCGAACTGGTGCCGACGCTACTGGGTGACCTCAAACCTGCCGCCTAGCGGTTCCAGTTTGACTCTCGGCGAGACTGATTCGATGGTGGCGGGATGGAGGGGACGGGGCTCAGCGAAACGGTGGTGGTCTTCCGCTTGAAGAGGGCGGAGGAATTTGCACGCCAGTGGCGTTCCAACGCCAAGCGGCTGCAGGCGCTCGCCGCCAATCCGAGGACGCCCGAGACGGTGCGGGCCGACGCGCTGAGCGAAGCGCGCACGGCCGCCGATATCGTCGGCAGGCGGGCGACGGAACTGGCCGCGCTGGCCAAGCTGCGCGGCTATGCGGCGTGGGAAGCCGATCCGCGCATCGGGCCGATCGTGGTGGAAATCCGCGCGGTGGAAAATGCGCTCACGTTCGCGGCCGAGGCGCTGAGCAAGCACTGAGGGGGCCTTTGCACGCGCCGGTGCCTTGCGGATGTCGCT
>Ga0209512_1002531_pt1 | contig 19147 bp, 16 predicted proteins | sample frozenSSSSmetaG_FD_184142 | JGI IMG/M metagenome (GOLD analysis project Ga0209512, IMG submission 184142) | Glacier valley bacterial and archeal communities from Borup Fiord, Nunavut, Canada, to study Microbial Dark Matter (Phase II) -... | ecosystem: Environmental > Aquatic > Freshwater > Ice >... | reverse complement strand
TATATCAGGGCATGTACAGTCGTGAATTCTACTTTATTTTCGACCTTTTGGGTAACGATGCCGAAAAGAACTTCCCGCTGCAGGGCAGTTTGTTGGAGTTACCTTTGTATACGCACACCCCAAATAGTGGTGAGTTAAATTATTTTTTCAACTCTTGTTTCAAGATGGTCTTCAGAACTAATTTTGTAATCGATAAGCTTCAGACCTGGGATTCAAACCTTGCTTCTGATGTGGCTTTGAAAGACAGAATTACTGGTGAAGCTCAGTTCCTTCGTTCACTTTCCTATTTTTGGCTGGTTAACTGTTTTGGCGATGTCCCATTAAAAGAAAAGTTATCCGATCACTATGTTATTGAGTCTCCAAGGGTTCCTAAAGCGCAGGTCTGGACATCCATTGAGACTGGTTTAACGGCAGCTATTGCCAAATTACCATTGGCTTATTCGAATACTTCCGATTATGGCCGGGTAACAAAGGGTGCGGCAATTGCATTGCTTGGAAAAGTGTATTTGTTTCAGAAGAAATATACCGAAGCTGCCGCTCAGTTTGCATTGCTAAGCGCTGCTCCTTATGATTATGCATTGGCAAGTAGCCTTGATGATTTATTCGTAAAGGATTTGAAAACGAAAGAAACAATTTTTGCCATCATGCATGCTGAATGGCAGGGTTGGGGCGTTGGAAATGCCTATTATATGTTTGGTGGTCAGGAAGGTTGGGGCGGAAAAGCGACCATCACTGGTAGAGCTATGGAATACGGATTTAATGACTGGTGGAATGTTTTGGTTTCTGAAGCGGTTGTTAACTCATTTACCTATTTGAACGAAAGTGGTGTTAGTTATACCGACCCGCGTGCTGCCAAAACTTTCTATTCAGCAGCTGGTGCAAAAGGTGGCGACGGTACCTTCTGCGATGAATGTCCCGAAGGAATTAAACAGTATGGCGAGAAAGTAAAAGAAGGACAAAAATCATGGCGTAAGTATGAACTTTACGAAAGTAGAAACAATTATGGTCAGCCAGATAGTTATATTAACAGCCAGGTCATTCGTTATGCCGACGTTCTGTTAATGAGGGCTGAAGCGTTGATAGAAGGCAACCAGGTTGCTGCGGCTTTACCTCTGATTAATCAGGTACGTGCCCGTTCAGGCGCATTCCAATTTACAACGCTTGGCGATCAGACAAAAGCCAGGACTATTCTAAGAAGAGAACGTCAGATGGAACTTGCAGGTGAACAGGCAAGATATTTTGACCTTATTCGCTGGGGCATCCTGAAAGAAACCATTAATGCTGAGAAACAGGCAGCGATTGGTATTAGTCCGGTTAAAGATTATCACATCCTTCTTCCAATTCCACAGGCTGAAAGAGATGCTAATCCAACATTAAACGCTCAGGTTACCAATAACTGGAATTAATTCTTTTTATAATTTGTAATTGAGAGGCTGTCCGGTTGGGCGGCCTCTTTGGATGTGTAGAGACAAGGCATGCCTTGTCTCTACAATTGTTGCCTTGTCTCTATGTTGCGAGTGACCGGGTGACTGTTCAAATCATGAATAGTCACCCGGTCACTATCCAAAAAGATTATTTACCAATACCAAATGTCATAGCGACAAATTTTTACTACTTTGCACAATATTATTAAACTATTTGTATGAGAAAATCCTTTTTGCTGCTATGCATGGCTGCGTTTTGTGGTTATATTTCAACCGGTCAGAACAAACAAACGCTTCAACTGAATGATCTTGGATATTTTGAAATTCAGGGTCTGAATGTGATGGCTTTTCAGGACATTTATCCCGAAGGCCACCAGGGAGGTGTAGGTATTATCCAAAACGGCGAGCGCGTCGCGACAAATGGTGATTTGCGTCTTGAAGCAACTCCGGGTCAGTGGCAACCGATACCGAAACAAGGTAAACGTATTGTTGATAAGGCGAATAACCTGATCAAAGTAACACTCACTTATCCCGATTCGAGCAAAAGCAAAAAGGGCTTTAATCCTATCTTTTATCCTGATCTCTATTTCAATTACGACATAACCGTAAAGGCTGAAGGAAATTCAATCAAGGTGACGGTCGATCTCGACCGGCCATTGCCTAAAGCGTTTATCGGTAAGGTTGGCTTTAATTTCGAACTTTATCCAACCGTTCTTTTTGGAAAGGCATGGTACCTTGACAATCAGTCCGGAATATTCCCCCGTCAGCCCAATGGACCGACAAGTCTGGATGGTAATAATGAAGCTCAGGCAGTTCCTTATGCAACAGGCAAAAGATTGGTGATTGCACCTGAATCGGATTTGCAGCGAATGGTGATTGAAAGCAAAAATACAGATATTCTGTTGCTTGATGGCCGGAATAAGCACAACAACGGATGGTTTGTTGTCCGTTCTGTTGTTCCGGAAGGGGCTACAAAAAAAGCGATCGAATGGGTTATTTCTCCAAATGCAGTTGCTGACTGGAAATATCAGCCGGTTGTTCATGTATCACAAATTGGGTATCATCCCGATCAGGAAAAAGTGGCAGTCATAGAACTGGACGGACAAGATAAGATGGCTGTTGAGGCCAGGTTAATGCGGATTTCAGAAACAGGAGCACCGGAACAGGTGCTGAAAAGTATTCCCAAATCGTGGGGAAAGTTCCTGCGATACAATTATTTTCAGTTCGATTTCAGTTCAGTCAAACGTGAAGGGATTTACATGATTCAATATGGTGATTCCAAAACAGAACCTTTCCGGATTTCGACAGCCATTTTCAAGAGGCATGTCTGGCAGCCAACACTTGAATATTTTCTTCCGGTTCAGATGTGTCACATGCGCGTAAATGAGAAATACAAAGTGTGGCATGGCTTGTGCCACATGGATGATGCGCTGATGGCCCAGGTCGATACCAATCATTACGATGGATACGTACAGGGATCTTCCACGCTTACAAAATACAAACCCCTGGAACATGTTCCCGGTTTGGCGATTGGGGGCTGGCACGATGCCGGTGATGATGATCTTCGTATTGAATCGCAGGCTGGAGAAACCTATATTCTTACGCTTGCTTATGAAGCCTTTAAAGTCAATCATGACAACACAACGATTGATCAGAAAAATCACCTTGTCGAAATTCACCAGCCTGATGGAAAGCCTGATTTATTGCAGCAAATAGAAAATGGCGCACTAAGTGTGATGGCGGGCTATCGGAACCTCGGCAGGTTCTACCGCGGAATCATGAGTCCTTCCCTGAACCAATATGTACTGATGGGTGATGTTTCAACTCAGACTGATAACCTGGCTTTTGATCCAAAGCTGAAAGCGAAGGAAAAGACAGGGACGCACTCCGGTGTATCTGATGACCGTTGGGCTTTTACGGAAGTGAATCCGGCTCGCGACCTTTCAACGATTTCAAATATTGCAGCAGCCTCCCGGGTTTTAAAGGGATTTAATGATGACTTATCTTTAGAATGCATTACCGTTGCTGAAAATTTATGGCTCACTATTAAAGATGATAATCAGAAATTGAAAAGCAATAAGATTCATGCTGCTATTGAGCTGTATTTGACCACTTCAAAAGATCAGTACAAACAGTATATTTTGAATAACGAATCAACGATTAAAATAAGAATTTCATCACTGGGCTGGGTGATTGGCAGGGCTTTGCCTAAAATGAATGATGCCCGTTTTACTTCTTCCATCCATGAAGCCGTTGCCGGTTATTCCAGGCAAGTGGCTTCCGACCAGAAAGAAAATCCGTTTGGAATTCCTTACAAACCAGTTATCTGGGGTGCCGGATGGAACATTCAGGAGTTTGGATTCCAACAGTATTTTTTACACACCGGATTCCCTGATGTCGTCAGCAAGGAATATATGATGAATGCACTGAATTTTATATTAGGTTGCCATCCCGGCGAAAATACATCATCTTTCGCTTCTGGTGTAGGTTCGCGTTCGGTGACTACGGCTTATGGTTATAATCGTGCGGACTGGAGCTATATTCCGGGAGGTGTTGTTTCTGGAACAGCCTTAATCCGCCCTGATTTTCCTGAGCTTAAAAACTTTCCTTACCTATGGCAACAGACTGAATATGTGTTAGGTGGTGGATCTTCTAATTTTATGTTTCTCGTACTTGCCGCCGATCAATTGCTGAGTAAGTAGATTTTGTAATCATTGCTGCTGGCTATTTGTTCCTGGCAGACTCGCTTACTAAAAATCAGGTGTTATCTTAGTTTTTAAAAGATTAGCATCAAATAGTTAGTGCGATCAAACCAGGTGCAAGTTGCCAACAGCCTGCTGCATCATCCATTTAAAAGCGGTTGTAAATTTTATCCTCACGATCTGTCATAGGTTCAAAAAATCTATTCAGGTATAGCATCTTTTGATGACTATAAATATTTCTGCTTTTTCTGAAACATTATCTTGTTTATAAGCGTTCTAAATAACATAGAATCCTTAATTTACATATTTAAAAGTTATTCAGATGAAGAAGATCCAATATTTATTGATTTTCGTTGTATTGATAGCAACGGGATTTGTGTTTACGCAATGCGAAAATAAGACAGAGGAAGTTATTGATCCGATTGTTATAAAACTGGCAACCTCCCCGACTTTAGGTAGTTACCTGACTGATAAAGATGGAAACGCATTGTATTTCTTTTCGAATGATGCCAATGGAGCCAATAATTGTACCGGTGGCTGTATTACGGCCTGGCCTGTTTTTAATATTACTGGTTTGATTCAGGCTCAAATAGGCAATGGTTTGGATTTGGCTGATTTTACTTCAATTACCTCTGCAAATGGACCTCAGGTAGCCTACAAGGGGTGGCCTTTGTATTATTATGCGCCTGCCGGTATTCGTGAAGCCTCGGGACAAACGACCGGTGAAGGAGTTGGTGGTGTTTGGTTCGTTGCTAAACCAGATTATTCAATAATGCTTGTTAAAACACAATTGGTGGGTGCAGATACTAAAAACTACATCGTATCTGCTACTAACGTGTATTCCGAAGGTATCGGAATGACAATCTATTTCACTGACATGGCCGGGCGTACCCTGTATGCATTTGCTAATGATAAAGCAAATACAAATAAATACACCAAGTCCGATTTTTCAAACAACGCAGTTTGGCCAATTTACGAAACCGATAAAATTGTAGTTCCATCTGTTCTTGATAAATCATTATTTGGCAGCATCATGGTATTCGGCAAGAAACAATTGACTTACAAGGGGTGGCCTATTTATTACTATGGACCTGATGTCGATGCTTCTTCTGGTAAATTCAGGGGTTACAATAAAGGGGTAAGCGTTCCGCGACCTAATGTTTGGCCGGTTTTCTTCAAAGATTACCCCACAGCACCACCACCTGTGATTTAAATTTATTTTGAGACACAATAAAGACAGGTATTAAGCCTCCTGTCTTTATTGCTTTGTCTTTAAGGGATTTGCAGCTCCTTCGTAGAATTGGTTCTGCAGCTCTTCAATCTTGTCCGATTTCTTTACTTTTTTAATCAGTTCAACCAACTGATCTGCCTCTGAATCAACAAGCAGTTTTCCAAGCTCAACACTGCTTTTTGTCGCATCTCCTGCGTAATGATTGGGATACTGTCCATACCACCATATTCCGGTATACTGGCCGGGGAGTTCCGATAATCTGGCCTGGTTCTTTCCGGATTGACTTCCGGCTTGTTCCACTTTCACAAGATCGGGACGAATATAGCGCATCATCGATGTTTCCTCTTCATCAGCATGTCCTCCCGTAGTGGTCTGTCGTAATGCTTTCACTTTTTTTGCTACGTCCTCATTCTCTCCGGGTTGAAAGAAAATCAAAACATAGTCTTTTTGAGCGTGCAGCTGCGACATGCAGAAATACCGCAGAAAGTCGTTGTTTCCTCCATGGCCATTCACAATAATGATCTTTTTCAAACCATTTCGTGATAGTTCGTCACATGTCTCCTGTAACATTTTCCACAGGAGATCAGGGCTGTAAGCGATTGTACCTGGCTGATGCCTCGCTTCATTGATCTGACTTGTATAATAGGTTGGAAAGACGATGCAATACTCCTGACTGGCAGCGGTTGTTGCAACTTTCCGGCATTCGAAGATATCGGTTCCAAGGGGGAGATGCGGTCCGTGCTTTTCAAGAACACCCATTGGGAGCAAACAAACGCCTTCAGATAATTCAACAGCTTTTACAAAATCGGGTGCAGTCAATTCGTCATACCCAAATGGAAGTTTAGGCGCTGAATTGGTTTGTGCAAATAGTTGGACAGTGCAGATTAATAATAAAATAGTGAATGAATTTTTCATGTTTGATACATTTAAGTTTATTTGGTCCAGTTTTCTATTTTCAAGTTTGGTATTCTCTCAAATTCTCTAACATTGTTAGTAATCAAAATCAAATCCAAACTTTTGGCATGAGCTGCAATTAGTGTATCCAACGGACCAATAGGTATGCCGTTTTTTTCCAGATAAGCACGTATATTCCCATATTCAATCGTCGCATTGAAATCAAAATCAAGAATCTCCAGTGGAGTTAAAAATTTATCAAGTGCTTCTTGATTCTTTTCTGGATTTGAGCTTTTCATTATTCCAAATTGGAGTTCAGCTAAGGTAATTGATGAAATTCCTATGCTTCCAACTGATAAGCTTCTAAATTTATCAAAAACAACAATTGGATTCTTTTTGATAATATAAATGCAGATGTTTGTATCAAGTAAGAATTCCATTAGTCAAATGTTTCCCTTTGTTGGTTCTCAGGTTGTTCTCTGTTATCCATAAAATCAGTCGTAAAGGAGTCAATGCTGTCAATCAGATTTTGCCATGGATTGTGGAATGGAATGACATATAGTGCATTGCCTATTTTTTTGAGATAAACCTTATCATCATTAATTTCCATTTGTTTCGGAATATGAATAGCTTGCTCTCCTCGTTTATTTCTTACAGCAATTGTCTCTATTTTCATATCGTAATTGTTTATTTACAAATATAACCCTTTTTCATCTTAAAAGTTTACGAACTATAGATGGAGTTATTGATTCATAACAGGTGTAAATCTTTTCCCCCTAATAGCACGCGGTTGATAGGCGAGTGTGTATTCCGAGTTATACGCTGGATGTCCTTCCACTTCGAGGAGAACCCTGAAACGGTCGGTTTTCCATGCCGGGAGTTTGTACCGTACAGTTGGGCCTGCCTGATTTATATTGGCATTCATCGCGTTAAAATCCCAGTCGAGAATGGTAATTGCAACGTCTTCTGCTACAATTTTTATGATTACTTTTCCTGCAGGCAGGTCTTTGAAATCGTCATTCAGTATCCAGATATCTGACGAAAAAATTTCTCCTTCCATCCATTTAAACTTTGGTAATTTAGCACTCGCCAACACTGGCCGACATGCATTTTTAACGGCGTAAAAACCCGGTTTAGGAATGTTCGGATAACTTACAATACTGTTATTGGCAGCGGTAGGCCAGGGTTCGCTGTAGCACCAGTTGATTGCCATCGCGCAATAGGGCTTTTGCCGGCGTGCTTCTTCAAAAATGCACTTATAACCCTCACCTTGTAAAAGCTGTCCATTGGCAACAAGTTGTTCAAGTGATTCAGAATTGCCGAAATAATCTTCAATGATATCCTCACACAGCCATGTGTTGCCAACCCATGCGTTATAAGCATGGTGACTTTCCCACGAAGTTCCCGGTTTTGGTGGCCAAAGTTCTTCTTTTGGTATAATCGTTTTTAATATTTCCACTGAAGATGGGGCTGGCATTCCGAATTCGGTGTAAGCTGTAAATTTCGACCGGGCCATCTCCTGAAAGACTTCTTCTTTTGTCGACCATTCACGGAAAACATAATGGCCATGCGCCATTCCCATTAATGGCGAGGTTGGTATAAATGGAGTGGATGGATCAAGCTCCAGACATTGACTGTTCAGCATTCGAAGTGCAATCGACTGGTCGGTCATGCCGCTCCAATTGTTAAAAAGCTCGTTGCCGCCACACCAAAAAGCGAGTGACGGATGTTTCTTTACCCGGTTGATGATTGAGGTCGCTTCCTGTTTAATGATTTGGAGATAATGAGCATCATCGGGATAATTGTTGCAGGCCAGCGGAAACTCCTGCCAGACTAATATTCCCATTTCGTCGCACAATTCAAAAAACGATTCTTTATTGACTATTCCGCCACCCCAGACTCTTAAGATATTGAAATTCGCCTCTTTGGCCAGAGTCAGCAATTGATTGTATCGTTCGCGCGTCATAATTCCGGGGAAAATCTCAGGATTCACCCAATTGCTTCCTTTGCAAAAGATCTTCCGGCCGTTGATTTCAAACTGTATGGGAGGAACACTACGTGTTTTGGGAAAACCTTCGGGTTCGCTCCAGGCACCGCTGTTCATCACCAGTTTCACACGGCGGAAACCTATTTTTGAAGTAGAGGTTTGAAGGATTTTACCTGTATTATCAATTAATTGAAATTCAGAATTGTATAAATAGGGTTCACCATTGTCATGCGGCCACCAAAGGTTAGGTTGATCCAGTGAAGCAGATGATTTAAAATCATTGCTTTCGATATTACCTTCTGTTTTCGAAACGATTCCTCCTGTTTTATCTTTCAGACTCCATTTATAGTGATTACCCTTTAATGCACGTCCATTCACCTCCACCGAGATATCTGCTTTTGATAAATCATTGTTTAACTGATAATTTACATGAATATCATTAACGTATGAAGCAGATTGTATTTCCAGATATGTATCATCCCAGATTCCTAACGGTAAAAGTCGAGGATGCCAGTCCCAGCCATAGCTCACCGCGGGCTTCACGCTATGGGATGCCTGTGTTCGGTCAACAGGTTTTGCATGTAGTTTTGGAGCAGGAAATATTTTTACTACCAGGGTGTTACTCTCTTTTAACTTTTCAGTTAAATCTATGCTGACAGCGGTGAACATCCCTTCCTGTTCAAATAATTTCTCATCATTAAGGTATACTTCAAATTGATAATCTATGCCTTTCGAGATAAAATATAACTTTTCGGCTGCCGGGAGTTCCGGCTTTTTAAAGTTTGAACGATAGGTATAATAATTGTCTTCCATCCACTGGTAGTCTTTCCAATGTTCAGCATAATAATAGGGCGCGTATTTTTCTGCTTTTGCGATATCGAGCTGAACTGCTCCGGGCACTGTCGCCGGAATCCATTTTTCAGGCTTAGCCTCTTTTGTAGCGGCATATCCAAGTTCCCATTTCATTCCTATGTGCTTGTTTGATTCTTTGGCTTCTAAAGTGTTGTTGGTCATTAAAAATGCCATGCAAATAATTAAGTTTCTCATTGTTAGTGTAATCTTCTGTTTTCAATTTTCCTGTGCCTTCATTTTTTTCTCTAAGTCACTTTTTTTCAACGTCTCTCACTCATTCTTCCCATCGCCCCTTCTCCCTTTCGTTCTTTATCAACCCGCTGAATTACAAAAATATCAGTATTGATTGGTGTTCAGCCAATTCTTTAGATGTTGTAAAACATATCCGGCCTGTTCATGTTTTTGTTTATCTTCGTGGCGTTACCGCACACGGAAGAATTCATCAAAAAACTCAAATATAAATTTTAAGTAACAAGCTATGTCAAACAGAAGAGCATTTATACAGAAATCAGCTGTAGGTGCAGTAGGATTAACACTTGGCGGAATGTCATTTAGCGCCAAAAGTTATGGAAGAATCATCGGAGCAAACGACCGGATAAATGTCGCCTTAATGGGATGTGGACGCCGCGTAAGTAGTTATTATACTGCCCTTAAAGATAAAAACAATAACGTAGACCTGGTTTATATTTGCGACGTGATGAAGAGCCAGCGTGAAAAGGTTGGAAAAGATCTCCAGGGAAAAGTGGAAGGCAAAGCAACTTTGATCAATGATATTCGCGATGTGTTTGCAGACAAGCAGGTTGATGCTGTTTTCAATGCAACTCCCGACCATTGGCACGCACCGGGAACCTGGATGGCGATGGAGGCCGGTAAACATGTTTACATCGAGAAACCATGCAGTCATAACCCACGCGAAGGTGAATTACTTGTAGCATTCCAAAAGAAATATGGAAAGGTAGTTCAGATGGGTAACCAGCAACGTTCAGCTCCTGAATCGATTGATATAATTAGCCAGATTCATAAAGGAGTAATTGGCACCGCCTTTAAAGCAGTCGCATTTTATTCCAATTCCAGGGGCGAATGCCCGGTTCCAAAAAAGGCACCAGTTCCTGCAGGCCTGGATTGGGAACTTTTTCAGGGTCCTGCACCACGTGTTGAATATATGGACGACATTTGGGATTATAACTGGCATTGGTACGGCTGGAACTGGGGTACTGCAGAAACTGGCAACAACGCCACGCACGAGCTTGACGTTGCACGTTGGGCCTTGCAAGTGGAATATCCTGAGCATGTTGATGTGGAGGCTGCTAAGCGCCATTTTCTGAAAGATGGCTGGGAGATGTATGATACAATGGATGCAACATTCCGCTTTCCGGGTAATAAAATAATTAAATGGGACGGCAAGAGTCGCAATGCAATGCTGACTTACGGAGCTGATCGTGGAACAATCATTTATGGTTCCGAAGGATCAGTATTTGTCGATCGTGGCGGTTATAAACTATTCGACCGGAAAGGCAAGCTGGTTAAAAGCAGTAAATCTGCCAGCACCGAAGCCGGAACAGCGCTTGGTGGGGGCGGAGATATGACAGACACCCACATTCAGAACTTTTTTAATGTAATCAGGGGTAAAGAGACACAACTTAATTCGCCGATTGAGCAGGGAGCAATCAGTCAGATGATGTGCCATTATGCAAATATTGGATTCCGGATTGGAAAGTCGTTCGATGTGAACACGAAAGACGGGCACATTCTCGATAAAGATGGAATGAAATTGTGGGGTCGTGAATATGCGAAAGGTTGGGAGCCTAAGCTGTAGACTGGCAACTGGCGACTAGCAGCTTGCGACTGGCAGCCAGTTACTCGTAGCAAGCAGCAAGTTGCCAGCAGCTAAACGCAAGTAGCTCAAAACTCGTATGTCGTAATCAGTAAAGAACATCAACTATTAAATAAAAACTAACATGTCGGACAGAAGAGAATTTATTCAGAAATCGGCGATTGGCGCTGCCGGTTTGACCTTAGGTGGTATGGCAATGAGCGCTAAAAGTTATGGCCGGATCATTGGTGCTAACGACCGTGTGCGGGTTGGTATCCTCGGCTTTTCAAACCGTTTTGAATCGGCTTTGGGGCCTGCATTTCAGAAATATGCGAAAGAGATGAATTTCGAGTTTGCATCTGTTTGCGACCTTTGGAGCAAACGACGGAATGACGGACTCAACTGGATCAAAAAGAACAATGAAACAGCACCGCTCGAAGCGCGCAATACGGATGAGTTCTACAATCAGAAAATGGATGCGGTGATCATTTCAACGGCTGACTTTCAACACGCTTTACTTTGTGGTGAATCGGTGAAGGCTGGAATGAATGTTTATTGCGAGAAACCTTTTGCTGAAACGATGGATGATGCCATTTTTGCGAAGAAAGCGGTCAAGGAATCGGGCAAGGTTGTCCAGATTGGTTCACAACGCCGATCAGGCCCTAATTACCAGGCAGCTCACCAGTTTATTCAGGATGGAAAATTCGGTAAGATCTGCGCTGTCGAAATGACATGGAATGTAAATCAGCCAGGTCGCTGGCGTCGTCCGGGTGAAGTTGCTTCAATTAAAGAGTCGGATACCGACTGGAAGCGATTCCTGATGAACCGTCCGTTTGAAAAGTGGGATCCACGCAAATATTTGGAATTCCGTCTTTTCTGGCCTTTCTCATCGGGTATTCCCGGCCAGTGGATGGCGCACCAGATTGATACCGTGCATTGGTTTACCAATTTGCCTCATCCACGTTCGGTTGCAGCAAATGGCGACGTATATGTATGGAAAGATGGCCGCAGTAATTTTGACACGATGACCGCTGTTTTCGATTACGGCCCGCTGGACAAGAAGGATGAAGGCTTCCAGGTGATTTATTCATCACGTCAGACCAACGAATCGGGTGGTACCAAAGAGTGGTATTTCTCAAACGGCGGAAAACTTGATCTTGATACAAATAAAGTTACTTCCGAAGGTGGTTTGAAAGAAAGGTATGCCAAAGAGATGGGAATGAAAGCCAATTTGCTGCCCGATTTTGAGCTTCCGCAGTTAAAAGTGGAAACTGATTCAAATACAGGAGCCGATCCTTTGACAAATGCGCATATGAAGAACTGGATGGATTGTGTTCGCGCCAACAATGTAAAAACCAATGCTCCTGTTGAGGCTGGTTACAGTCATTCAATTGCCAATATCATGACAACCGCTGCACTTCGTACCGGACAAAAGGCAACATTTGACGAGAAAACCCAGCAGGTAATGGCAGGAGGTAAGATCTTCAAATATTGATCTGATAATTTGATATACAATTTATATCGAATAATTGATTTTGTTGTAGAGACGTTGCTTGCAACGTCTCTACTGTTTAAATACCTCGCTGCTACCTAATCATCGTGCTCCAATCGGATGATATATGCACCAAATTCCTTAGGGATTTTTCATATTGTAGCGTTGGATTTTGATCCGGTGGCATTCAAATAGCGATGAATTCAGCAAAGATTGAATTCAAATGCGCAATCAACATTATTAAGTTATATTTGAGAAGTTTCAAATTTTAAACGGATTGTTATGAGAAAATTGTTTTGCACTATTCTGATATCAACAATTTGCATCGGTCTGAATGCACAGGATATCGCCCAATGGCGAGGCCCAAACCGTGATGGCATTTATAACGAAGGCGGATTGATGAAAAAATGGCCAGACGCAGGTCCAAAACTCTTATGGCATTTCGATGAACTGGGCGAAGGTCATACCTCGGCTGCTGTAACCATCTCAGGTATCTTCACAACAGGAATGATTGGAGACAAGGGTTTTGTCTTTGCATTCGATCTGATGGGTAAACTTTTATGGAAAAAGGACTATGGCGCTGAATGGGCAGTAAGCCATAATGGTGTAAGATCAACTCCGCTTGTAGTAAAGGATAAATTGTATCTCTTGGGGTCTTTTGGAGAGCTTCTTTGCCTGAATTGCTCCGACGGTAATACAGTTTGGAAGATCGATGCGGTTAAGCAATATGGTGCCAGAAACATAAAATGGGGACTGACAGAGAATTTACTTTACGATGGAAATGTCTTGTATTTCACACCCGGAGGAGAAGATGCAAGTATGGTGGCATTGGATATGAATACAGGAAAAGAGGTATGGAAAAGCAAGGGTAATGGCGAAACATCAGCGTATGGTTCTCCAGTATTGATTAAACTTAAGAATAAAAAAATAATTGTGTCGATGATGGAAAAATCCATCTGTGGTTTTGATGCTTCAAATGGCAATTTGCTCTGGAAGTTTGAACATATCAATAAAAGCAATGTTCATCCAAATACTCCGATCTATATTGATGGCTATCTCTATTGTACTTCGGGATATGCAAAAGGGGGAGTTATGCTTCAATTATCAGCCGACGGAAATAATGTGACGGAAGTCTGGAAAAACGAATCATTCGATCCTAAAATGGGAGGGGTTGTTGTTCTTAACGGCCGGATATATGGAACCGGTGACCGGAACAGGAAGTTCTTCTGTATCGACTGGAAAACAGGTAAAGAAGTTTTCTCAATGAGCGATCTTGCACCTGCCAATATAATCGCAAACGAAGGATTGTTATATGTTTACAGCGAATCGGGAAAAGTTTCTCTTATAGAACCAAAACCAGATGGAATAAATACTATCAGTTCCTTTCAGGTTCCTTTTGGTGCGAACCCGCACTGGGCTCATCTGGTTATAAAAGACAAAAAACTTTATGTGCGACATGGAACATCCCTGATGGTTTATGATATTGCATCTATTTAGGCGGTCCTTAAGGTATTTTTTATATTTTTGTGCCCGTTAACATTGGAATACGATCAGGAGAGATGCCAGAGTGGTCGAATGGGACGGTTTCGAAAACCGTTAATCTATGTATGATTATCAATTACTTATATTTAGTTTTGAACCGTATTTGAACACATACCGTTTTTATAATTAATTTTTACCTTTGCAGGGTTAAATTATATTACTGGTTGTGCTTTTAAGGGTGTTGTTAATTCAGCACCTTTTTTATTTGTAATTCCTGCCAGTGGTTTTAATGATCAAAGTAACACTTTATAATCGTGGACTTACAAACGTTGATTTTTCAGTTTCAATTAATTTTAATTCATTTTCATTAAAATAACCTTCCATTGGTTTACTTCCTTCCCACCAATTACATTTAACACGTTCATCATTTCCAATTTTGAGATAACCAATTACAAATACGGTTTGACCTGTTGCAATTATTTCAACCTTATTACCTTCTCTTAATTTTGCCATAGCTTTATAATAATTAAATATGTTTATAATATTGTAAAATTAATATTCAAAACATTGATTGTAACTAGTATTATAGAAATGTTATTAACCCAAATATGAACAATTTTGAACTATTATTGTTAAGCTAATATGTTTTTATGATAATATAAACATGCTTAATATATAGTATTTCAGCTATTTAATGTATTTAACTGCATTATTGTTAAGGGTGTTTAGTGAGAGCTAAGCACCTTTTTTTATGCTCTAAAGTGTTCATTATCAAGCCGTCCAGACATGTTGAGTATGATAATCAATCAGTTATGTAATATATTCAGTATCAGTTTCCTCTTCAAAGAGGGTATATGATAATCAATCAGTTAACCGAGTCTATTGAATAGACATGGTTCTTTTATGACTTTTGTCATGTTTTGTCACCATTTATAAATCTTATCGTATAATATCGTGAACAATTAAAAAACTGAAATATGAATTACTCAAATGAATCTGAATTTCAATTTGAACCAGAACATATTGAAATGCTGGAAAAAGTATTTATAAAATTAAACGACCCAAACGAACTAGCATTATTTTACAAGATGGTTTATGGTGAACCTGATATTGAATCAGCGGTTGCAGAACTGGCAGCAATGATTAATGGAACTGTTAAAAAATAAATATCATATAATGATTCGTATCAATGGCAGGGTGTTTAATTGATCCAAAGGATCAGATTAATATTTGCCATTGAGTGAATCAATATTAAAGTTCATTGACGTATTTAAGCTTAAATAAAAAAAGGTTGCCAACCTCACTAAACTAATATTGAAATTGTTTGTGTGTTGGCAACCTAACTTACTAATAAAAAAATAAAAAATTCGACTAATGGATTTATCGAATACGTTAAATGTCTTTTGATGTTTGAATGTATCTCAATTCCTTAAATGATAGTATAACCGTTAATGAGTGAAAAAATACGGCTGCAAATATTAATAGTGTTCCCATTGAATGAAGTATTACTTTAAATCGTTAGGATTGGCATAATAAAGCGAATAGAAGCATATTGCATCTCTAACAAGTTCGCTTATGCTTTTGTTATGACAGGCCCGAATATCGTTTAATAATGAATATTCATAAGGTGTCAAACATATGTTAACCTTTTTAGATTTAATCTCTTTTTTAATTGGTTGGTTCATTGTTATTTGTATTAAATTGGCTTAAGAAATCCTTATTTTTTATGTATTGTAAAATATCCTGCATCGTTAATGTTTCGATTACAAACCATTCATTAATATGATATGATAGTATGAAAGTATAAATTATTCGTGCTCTCCCTTTTTGGGTTGTTTCTTCATCCAATAACCTTTTGAATAATATTTCATGAATTGGGTATGTGTTAATCTCATTAATACATCTTTGATATAATTCCCACTTCGCAAAAAGTTTTTGCTTTTCGCTTAGTGGTGTATTATTGATAGTTGAATTATTCATTAGATTGATTGGCTGTTAACGTATTTTACTAATGCTTTGAACTCGTTACCTTTTTCCTTTGCTGCTGTTGGTGTGCTGTTCTCAACAAAATAAGTGATTGTCTTATTAAAGTTCTTCTTAACAATGGCACGTTGATCAATGGTTAATACTTTAGTGAGTGAATCAAAAAATGTTGATATAGCGGTATCAATGGCAATCGTATCATTAATTAGTTTTTTATCGCAGTTGTCAATCGTGTATGGCTTAAAATCGAAATCAGTGTTTAATATAAATTTGGTGGCATCAAATTCACCATCATTAAATATTTCACCTAATTTTTCATTTACTTTTTCCAATGCTCCAACAAAGTTGGTATTCTTTGAAGTTTCAAGTATTTTAAACAGCTTAGGACTTAGTTTTGATAAGTCACGTTCAATTATATGAGCTTTTTCGTTTGCATTTTCAATATTTGGGTAAAGCTTTCTAAACATTTTAGATTCGGCTTTATCTGAAAATCTAGACGTGAAATAATCTACAAGAATATACCATGTATTATCCATGTTATCGTTTCGCACTAATGTAATTTCTTTATCATCCTGTTTTAAAAATGCTTTTAGGTCATTTAGGTCTGCATCGTTAATGTAACATGCTTTGATTGCTTTGAGTTCTGCAATGTCCTGAGGTGTTAAATATGTATTCATAATTGAAATATGTATTAAATTGTAATATTATTTATACTCTAGGTGTTCCAAAGATTACATTTAAGGCTAAAACTTTAGCGGTGTCATACTTATCAACTGCATAAGGACTGAAATCAAATGCAGGGTTCAAAACAAAATTTAATGAATCAAAACTACGTTCATATTGAAATGTAAATGCTTTGTCACTTATCGCTTTTACTGCTGCTGATAGGTCATAACCTTTGGCAATATTGAACATTTTTAATAATTTGGCGTTGGTCTCGACTGTTGAAGTTAATAGACCAATTTGCATAACTCTGTTCATGTTCTCTGACTTATCCAATGAAATCGAAAAACCGTAATATTTAAAAAAATTGGTTAATTCGGTTAGGTCAGCATCCAATGTAATGTAGGTTGCTCTTAATGTTCTTAGGGCTGTTTGTTCGGTTGATGTTAAAAAATTACTCATGTTTAAAATGTATTAAATTGTAAATTATTATTTATTATTTTATGTATTGATTATTATTAATTTAGTTTGTCAATTCTTGACTTCAATTCTGCATAGTAACTAATTAATGTAGGTGTTAATGTTCTTTCGGCTTTGGGTTCTTCATAAATACCTAAGTCAATTAAATGCTCTATCAGATTCCTAATTTCAATCTCTTTTGTGTCAGGGTTTACACGTGTATACCTTAACGCTGGTCTATTTTCCATGTCAGAACATTGGTAATTCCCGTATTCAATAAATCTATTATCCATAATTGTAAATAAGTCTTAAGTGACTTTCATATATAAATACGTGGAAATTATAAAAACTACGTATAAAATGTAAAATATATATGCACTATTTAATATTTGGCAGGGTAATGATTCGTAGCAAAGGCAGGGTATTTAATTGATCCCTTCGGGATCTGGTTAATATCTGCCAGTCTTAAGTAATCTGATTGAAATTATTCGACTATAAACGGTATTAAATGTTTATGTACATGGTTATTAATTAGTTATTGCACTAAACATAAAATCACATGAAAATTAAAGTGTAGTGAATCAATGATATAAGCAAATTAAACGTTTATATTCGGGACTAAACGTCTTTAAACGGTTTTAAACGGCTTGTTGGTGGTATCGGTTACCACCCTCCAAAACGCTGTAAAAGATTATATAATAGATAGATACAAGGTTATTGATGAATGAGTTGTTATCTGTATTACCCCTTAGCTGTTTTTGGTGAAATTATTTGAGGCTGTTAATGTGTTGGGTTTACTGGCAGGAACTATGCAGGGCTTTAATGGTCGGTTATGCTGGCAGGATATGACATAAAAAAACCTGCTAGGTAAATAGCAGGTCTTAGGTAAATGTATATAAAAAGCAAAAATGTACTGTTTAATAATAAATACGAAAGTAACTAAAAAAATTATCAATGTCAATGAAATTAAATGGTAATTGCAAATAATTATATATATCGTTTAGATTGCAATATAGCTAATATAAGACAGTGTTAATATTAATGTAGATTGTTTATCTACTGATTGGTTATATTGTCTTAAATGAGCTGTAATGTGCCTTAATATTAATTTAAAATACTAACTCAGTATTGTAATTATTGATATCAATTTCTTTAGTGATTAACTTTTGAAGTATGGAATCTGTATTGGAGTTATGATAAATTAAATTGTAATTTTCAAATACTGCATTTAATTCAAAATATCTAATCGTAGTACTGTAATTTGATGCAATGTAAATTAATAATTTAATATAATCATTTATTGATAACTTTGAGTTATTTGAGTTTTTATTAATGAATTCCATATACATATCTTTGATACATTGAATATTATTTAAGTTCTGATATTTAAAATCAATTGGTTCGATTGGTGTGTTAGTCTCTATTTGTTCAATAATATTCTCATTTAATATAGACGGTAAATTTAAATCATAATAACATTCTGGCTTAGTTGGTTCTATTACTTCGATGGTCTCAGCTTTTAATGGTTCATGATGATCAATAGTTACTACTTTGCGGTTATCATCTAAAAAGCTTTTCACTAAATTACTAAATGCATAAGGGTCTGAATTAATTCTTATGACTTCATTATTTTTATCAATGTCTCTTAAGACTTTATCCTGCTTAAAATTGTAATCAACTTTTTCAACTGCTATTTTATTTACTTTCTTCATATTATTACTTTTAGCTTCAATCTTTTTTAGTTCGAAGGAATCACACAACTTTTGTAAATTGTTTGCTCTATTCTCTGTTAATCGTTCCTGCATGAGTTGTTCTTTAGTTAAGTTCTGATACCAAGGTAGTGAATATTTTGGGTCTGAATAATCAATGCTTTCGAATAGTAACTTATTGGTTAATTTAAGTGATTTAATATAATCCTCAATACTGATTCTATTATTGAATAGGTCGTTATTATTTTCAAATTCTTTTTGCCATACCGTTTTATGATTCTCAAAGTAAATCTTTGTTGATGGGTAATTGGCCATAAAAATATCAATGGTGGTTAACAGTGTGGGAAAGTTTTTAAGAATCTCAGGAACTTGTATAACGTTACTTTTCACGTAAAAGTCATTACTAATAAATTTTGCACTCAAATATAAATCATACATTCGATGAATTACAATTTG
>Ga0209512_1002527_pt1 | contig 19171 bp, 10 predicted proteins | sample frozenSSSSmetaG_FD_184142 | JGI IMG/M metagenome (GOLD analysis project Ga0209512, IMG submission 184142) | Glacier valley bacterial and archeal communities from Borup Fiord, Nunavut, Canada, to study Microbial Dark Matter (Phase II) -... | ecosystem: Environmental > Aquatic > Freshwater > Ice >... | reverse complement strand
AAAGCATGTAGAATAGAATCTAGCTAAACTATCAAATCTATCTACTATTTATATGCCCAAATGGGCGGTGCCTATTTAGGCATCAGTCGGCTATTGGACTGGAAGGCAGGTGAATACTCTGCTCTGGTGTTCGGTGAAGGCATGATGTGAGACATGCAGATGTGAGAACTGAATCCCTTCGACATATCAAGTCAATTACCGCCAGCCAACAAGGTCCGCATCGAATGACGGGCGATCTCACAGTATCCATAGTACGAACAACAGTCACCGAATCCTGAACCGGTGCAGTTGGCATGGCCGTGATCAGGACCACATGTTCCGTCTGTACTAATGGGAGCTTCCGTGACTATAATCATCTCAATTTATTACATAATTTGAGCCAATGCAAGCGGGCGGATAGCTACTTACCTGTAGCAACGCAGTACGAATAGTCCAACCACAGGTTCGTGCAGTTCTGGTAAACCTGGGTGTTGAGTGCAAAGAAATCTGCTAATGTGATCCCACTACTCTGGAGTTCAGTACGACTCTGAATCTTGTATGACCGAAGTATGTACTCACTTCTGAAGAACGATGTTCTGGCACGTATCGCCGCTTGCAACGCTATAATACTTTCCGCAACTCTCCGTCGTTCCGGTCGAAGTCGGCAGTGCGGGAACCGCTGTTTTTCCAGTCAGTCTATATTTTTGTCGTAACATTTTTACTAATTTTGTATAGTCGATCTTACCCGCAGAGTAATAAGCGGAAGCGGCAGTTGGAGCGTACACAGGAGGCGGTGCTACGTAGCTGCCACCCGGCGGTGAAGTGCAAATGTATTGATCTCCTCTCAAGTCGTCACAAGCTCCTATGATCCGAGGGTTCCAATCCGAGAACTGGACTAGCGTGACGTTGTTGGCGTCGGTGGAGATGGAAACACGGAGACTCTCGCTAGATTTTCATGTTATCAACGCCTCTAACTCATCCGTCGTATTTGCGGGGACAAAGAGAGAACAACTTACTAAGTCTCATCCCCGCCTATCCTCTTCACATCACAAGGCGAAGGCGCGCAAATCAGCTCTTTAACAAAACAACTCCAGTCATCCGTTAGAATAGTCAAATCACCAGTAGTAACGTTGTAAGCTTTAGACAGCATATTACAATCCATGGGACTAGCCGGCGGCGTAATCAACGTTCCGGTACACGTGGTCGCAGCACCGGATACAGTCGTACTCGCAGAAGAACCGCCACTGCTTGTAGCCGTAGCGGTTACAGCCGGGATTGTGCCTAGATATAGACTGGAAGTTGCTGTTGTGAGTGGCGTAGTGGTGCTGCAGAAGAATTGGAGGTCGGAGTGCTGCTCGATTAAATAGGAGGTGAATTCGCCTGATCTTAGGAGTGGAGAGAGCAGACGCTAATGGAAGATTTTGAGAAAGCAGTCGCTGCAGACCTATAAGAGGTATTTTAGCGGCCTAGTACTTAGTGTGGTTCTTTCGAGGGTGACGTACCATAGAGGAGTCGTAGAGACTGGTCAGTCGAACATCATCAGGTTCTACTACCATCTGATCGAATCCCTCCTCGAAGCAGATATCTGCGTCCCATATATCATGTCCTGTCTCGCACAAATTAGTTGGATACCTTTTGATATCACTGCCAACCCACTGTTGGCTATTAACCTAGCACCAGCCGGACTCACCGCCCGCAAGGCAAGCCATGGTGTACTGATGCTTGTGCATTAATGGCAAGGTCGCTGGAGCAATCAGCATTCCCTCATTGTGCATAATTTCGCTGGAACATGCCGTCTACACATTTGAAACCCATTGCTCTAGGTCGTTGGCACAGCTGGCCGTGCATCCTCTGGTCATGTTTTCGGCTGTCCATAGGTAGGACTCTAGCTAGACAGTTCGCTCTAGGAAGCCATCTGCACAGTCGAGCGTTGAGTTTCTGTATTGCCAGGAGTATTTAGATCCGACGAGAGAGTCTCCCCTAGGGAAGGTTTGGTTTTTTCAACCTACAACGCCGTCATGCATGATTGAGAGACTCCTCGTTCAGTTGCAAAGTCGGCCAACCGCCTTCCCCCATAGAGGACGAAGGTTGCCCTACAGAACGAGGGCAGCAAAAGCGCAAGTGTTACCAAATGCATCATTGTGGAAAGCTCTAAGATGCGCAAAGGACCTGCAAGAAAGACAGATGGGCCTTATTTTAGTAGAGACTTGATACCATTATTTTGCGCAGTGCTTTCTCGGTTCCAGACAATTTGTCCCCTGCATCTTCGTTCTAGTTTGCACCAGTCTATACATGGACTGTCGAACCCGCCCGGGAATGAAAAGAGGGAACAGTAGATGCACGGCCCTGAGGCTATAGAAGATCTACAGTCTTAAACGAGTATGTGGACCCGTTATTCCACCCGTCCACCCACTAATCAAGCGATAAAAAAAAAGAAGGCTCTTATATTTAATCTTAAAACCCTGTGCACAGCTGGAAAGAACAAAGATTAACTATTAGAATCACGGATCTTCGGCCATATTTGATTCGGTTTCCACATACGGCACATGGCGAATACTCGTTTAGGTGGACTAGTCGGTACAATCTATGGTCCTAGATGTGATGCTCTGATATACATATACTCTCAGAGGCCCTACAGACATCGACTTGTTTCTCTAGGTCAGTACTGCCGCAAGCCTTCTTTTCAGGCATCACAATGGCTTTTCTCCTAGGAAGAGCCTGTCTTCTTGCCGTTCTTTTATGTATCTTGAACTTTGTTCATCTTAGTGAATCAGCCAGCGTCACTCATTCTTTCATTGTTCCCCAGAACACGACCACCGAACGTGCCAAACAGTTCAACTAGACTGTCTACAAACCACTGTTCAACCCTCCTTCCAACTCCACCCCACGCTTCATCAATCTAACACAGCAGAATGTGAACCTCCTCTTCAAAGTTGCTAGTACTTTAGAGAAGCGTGCTGTTGCAGCTGAATGGGATGGAACTTGCGCTCCTGGAACGCCATGCTCTAACGGTGCTTGTTGCAGCAACTCTGGCTTCGCTACTCTCCCGACTTCTGTGGCGCGGAGTCGTGTATATCTAATTGTGATGCTAGAGCTCCTTGTGGGCAGTATGCCGAGGAAGGGAAGGAAAGGTCTCCATTAAACGTCTGCTGTGTAAGTTTAGCCGGAAGTCTTCATGCAGTATCAGTTTGCTAATCGGTGACACAATATAAATATAGATTTGTTCATAGAGATTTTTATAGTTAAGCCTTACTACTTTTACTTAATGCTAATGATGCTATGCTAATGATCTTAAATTTGTTAGTTTAGTTAGTTACCCTTAAGCTATTTAGATGTTCTAGATTTCTTTATAGTAGAATTGTTCATGTTAGATTAAAAAGTGATAAATAATGGAAACGTAAGGTTGCTTAGTTTTTTAGTAGGATAGACACTCATTTTACTATAGCTTATACATATAAGTAGAAACATAAAAAAGGCATAATGGGTCTTAATTTTATGCTTAAGTTTGCATTAATCTCATTATTTTTACAGTTAGTGCTATCTTCATCTTATAGCTGCTAAAGTGCTACTATATAAGAACTATGTAGCCATAATCTATAAAAATGCCTTAATAGCTGAATTATAGTAGAATTAGACTTTCATCTATTTATAATCTTAATAAGAGACAACTCTCTAATCATCTCCGCCTCCTCCTTTGCCGTCCTTCTCACCATCCCCTGCCCCTCATCTTTCCATTCCCCCCATCCCTCCCCTCCTTCCACGTTTCCAGCAGCGTCTCCAACTTCTCAACCCTAGCAAATAACCACTCCAGCCCAGCAGCCCCTTCATCCTCTTCTCCGCCTTCTGCACCTCAATCCACCTCCACCGAAACACCAAAATAATACGGTCCCTCGATCTGCGCCTGTCCTGTCGCACAACTCTTGTCAGCTGCACTCTTGCTACCATCTGCGATACCGTCCCTCACGTCCTTTGCAAACACGACAAGCGCAGGTAGCAACAAGAAGCCCGCATGCAGCACACGAGCCCCGATAACGGGAATTAAGATCCTCACCTTCTCCCTCGCCCACTTCTCCTCCAGCTCCTTCATCAGCATGCTTCTCTGCAGAACAGCGCCGGTGCTCAAAAATCGATGCCTTGCAAACTAACAAATGGTTAATCACGCTCCGACTACACACACTACACTTCCCAACACTCATCTGATCCCATCCTCAAAACACAATTCAAAGAAGAGTCTATAGAATTCCTCATATCACACACACCCCTCATCCTCCATTATATATATATTTATTCTCACCATCCTTTCAACTCAGTCTTTTCGTCTTCTCCTCCCCACCTAAGAACCCCCAGCCTTATCCCCCATAACATCAATATACCTCCCGCCTCTCTTCTTCTTTCCCCTCTCCCCTGCCTTCCTAGCCATCGGCGGCCCCAACAAATCATCAATGCTACTCGCACTACTCATCCCCGTCGTCGGCCGACTGGGCGCACTCCCCGCACTCTGATTCGACACACTGCGCTGCAAAGTCGGCGCTGCCAGGCCCCCCTGCGCCTGCCCCGGCGGCGTTAGCAGGCTCGGGCTTACTGTCCTCTGCGGCGGCCCCGCCTGCGCACCATTGCTGGCCGGTCTTGGCGCGCTCGTGACCCCACTAAATCCTGGCGGCGCCGTGCTGCTGCTGCGCGGCGGACCTTTGGGCGGCGGAGGCGTCGCAGCACTCTTCTCCTGCTCCTCCTTGCCCGCCTTCTTGTTGACCCAACGCTTCAGATCGGCGTCATAGTAGAAGCTCGACGCCTCGCCGAGCTTGGCCTTGATGGGTTTGCCGGGTTGCGACTGTGCTTCGGTAGTGGAGGTTTCTTTCTTGGAGAACCAGCCAGTGAGGCCCCAGCCTTTCTTTTGGGGGGCGGCGGAGGCGGCGCGTTTTGCTGTGTGGACATTAGTGAATGTAAATACAGAGAGAAAGAGGGGGAAGGGGATAGCTTACCGTCTTCTTCCGCGGCCTTGCGGAAGGCTTCGTCGGCCTCGCGGTCTTTTTCTGCTTTGGTCTTCTCGCGTGGCTGATGGGGCGTGGTATCCTCGTCTTCGTCGTCCATGAAGGTCTTCTTCTTTGGCTTGGTATTGATGGGTGACTCTGGCTCGTCGTTCATCTGGTTAGGCTCATAGGATGGTGGTGTGTAGCCGCCGTGTTCTGGAGGAGTGTATGATGCTTGCTCTGGGAAAGAGTACGACTTCTCCGGCGGAGCGTATCTAGTTGATATTGGAGGCTCATATGATGTCGAGGAAGGAGGCTCATACGCGTTCGAGGGCGGCTCATATGAATTTGAGGATGGTGTTTCGTAAGATGGAATAGCCGGTGGTTCATACGACGGAATCGATGGAGGTGCATAGCCGCCGAACGAAATAACCTCTTCAGAGATCCTCCGTGACTCGGAAGCCTCTTGAACACTGTCCTGCGGTTGCCTATACTCTGGCTTTGGTGGATGAGAATGGCTCGGTTCAGATGCATAATAATCCTGTCCACCCGCAGAATATCCGCCTTGGTATTGTGGAGACTGCTCAGGCGGAGAGGTAGGAGAATAGGTGCTTTGCTGTTGAGGAGCAGCTGGATATTCTGGATGAGAGATTGGCCCGTAACGAGATTCGTAGGATCCAAAAGATACAGCTTGAGAATCGTAACCCGACTGTTCTGGTTGTCCTTGGAAACCTGATGACTGCTGGCCAAGATTGGGTCCATAACCTCCAGGCTGCGATCCATATGAGGAACCCATCGCTGGTTGAAGAGGATTTGCAGGGGAATATGAATTTCCCGGTGCGTATCGCGAAGCCTTGCCCGTTGGAATTGGCATAGCGCTTCCATTGGGCATTCCCTGCTGTTGGTTGTGTTGTCCGTAAATGTCAGCAACAGATGGTGAACGGCTTATGGTAGGTGTGCCACCAGCTATTCTAGCAAAAGGCCCCGACTCAGCGCCATCAGCTCCAGAAGATTGAGCATCTTCATTTTCATCGCCAGCGACGAACTTGTTGAACTTGGTCCAAACACTGCTGGAAACTTTGTCAATGCTTGGCTTGGAAATCCATGAAGATGATTCGTCTTTAGGAGATTGCTTCAGCCGCTTGCTCAGATCGTCGAGCTCAGACACTAATAAATGGTTATGATATGGAGATCTTTTTGTCTGCGATGTGACGGAAGTCGCAATATTCTCGCAGTACTCCAGAGCCTTCCCTCTCTGGCCAAATCCAGCTAGAATCTTGGCGTGTTGCAGTTTGTAAGCTGCCAGATGTGGGACTGACATTGGAATGTTTGATGCACCGGACAATGATAGCCCATATTCGTAGACTTCGGTTAATTGAATTGATTCCAGGTCTTTATCAAAGTCATATGGCTGTCTTTGATGATCTGAGCCAATCAAGACTATGTTTGAGTTCGGATCATCAATCCCCGCGAATAGTGAATGCGATCGAGCAAAAAGGAAGCAGATATGAGCAGCTTCAGCTCGGCCATAGCCAGCCAGGAGTTTTCCCAATGCTTGGATAGCTCTGTTATCATCAACACTTCTGTTGCTGAGCACCAAGCCGAGGGTTTCACGCCAGCGGTCCAAACCATCAATTGCGCTCTTTGATGGACCAGTGCCTGATGCACTGATCATCTGGAAACCTGCACGTGCTGAAGGAGGAACCAATTCATCAATACTCTCCTCATGATTTCCGGCAAAGACCTCGTAGAGAGCAGCTAAAGACTCGGTATTTTCGCCAATTTGCTTGACCTCTTTTTGAATGAATTCTTGAGCAACGCGCTTGTAAAGGTCTGCTGAAAGAGTATTTGAGATCAACATGGCATGAGCCCACAGGCGATTGTCAACGGCTGTCCAAACAGCCTTTTCACGATCACCCCGCATGAGTTGCTTTCTAACCTCATCGACCGCGACCGGATCAACAGGCTCCGCTAATGGGATGGAACCGGGCGCTCTGTAGATACCACTGGATGGAAGACCGCCTTCGTATTGGAGATCTAACGCAGCAGAATTCGCGTCTAATTCGGGGAATAAGATCGCGCTGACGGCTTTGTCAACCTCGGCATTCCCTTCTAAAGCGCCATCATGCTCTATCAAGACTCTCAGAATCTTCCATAGCAGGATACGCTCTTCTTTTCTCTTATCGTCATGCGTTATGCTTGGTAGTGATCCCAGGTGACTCTTTCCTCGCTCTAAGGCATCAATACCGGATGAGAGCCATGATAAAACTTCTTTCTTCTTGCCCTTGCCTTTTAGCGGTCCAGGAAAGTTGGCCGCAGGTCCTTCAAGAGGATATATGTCCTTCATATTGCGGATTTTAACCTCACCAGGGCTTGGCTGAATCATGGGAACACTGCTACCCATCGCATATCGTGGGATTTCTTTTGGGAAGGTGGTAATGACTGTTCCTGCTGCACCCCAGGCGAAGACAGGCCATCCCCTCCATCGCTGTAAAGGATCGTGTTGACGACCATCTGTTGGGGCAATATAATTTAACCCTTGAGAAAACCCACGACCACGGGGCTTAGGCGCAGGTGCTTCCGGAGATATTGGCGCATATGCGCGACTTGTCCGAGGAGGCGACGTGGGACTTTGCACCGAAGAAGGACGAGCATATGATTCACCAACACTTATATGTGTGCGTGGACCATTAGCGGCAGTACCAGGAGATTGTGTCTGCGATCTCTTCGGCGGCTGAAACGGTGGCTCTTCAACCTCAGGGAGTGGTTCCCGGTTTTCAGGAGCATAAGACATCGCTCTCCTTATCGGCGGGGTGGAGGTTGGTTCATATGTCCTAGACAACGAAGTCTGATGCAGAGCCGCCTGATATATTGCAGCAGCAGCCTCCTGCGCGTGAGAGATGCCTTGATCATGGCTTCTTCTTCTCTCGCTTACGGCGTGCTCGGCTACCTCTCTTGCTAAAGGCATATGACCATCCCGTGAGCTGTTACTATAAGATGAGCTTTCTCTTCTCGTAGTGCGTCCGTATGCTGCTGTATGTGAAGGTGGAGCACTTGGATATTCTTGCTCTGAAGACCTTTCAAACTGGGCCAGGGGACTCGAGGTGCGAGGCTGGTGGGCAAATGGAGGGTTTGGGGGAAGAGGAGCAGCAGAGTAAGCAGGAATTGTTTGCCGCACAAGTGGGGGTGTTGCAGTATATCGTGCTTGTGGAGGAGGCACTGGAACTGTCGCTTGCTGCTGTGACAGAGCCGGAGAATATCTCGTATTCACAGGTGCCGCTTTGGGCGCTTGGGTTGCTATGTGCGCATATGGGCTCAACGGAGGCGGCGAAACAAGCCCGTGAGTGATAGGAGGAGACACAAATTGTTGTTGCGGAGGCACCGCTTGAGGTGGTGCAGCAGGAGGTCCGGCAAACGGAGCGCTAACACCAAATGATGGCTGGCCTGGCGATATCGGCTGTGATGGAGGACGTGATGACCTTTGCTTCGCGACGACTGGCAATTCTTCGAAGAAACTCTCTTTGGATTTCAGAGTTGGTCGTGGTGGGCTGACGACAGATGGAGAAACGTGAGCAAGGGTATTTAAGGGAGGTAAAGGTCGGCTAGTGATTGGTGGCGAAGTGATTGCTGAAGGGGATTGTAGTGGCTGTTTGTCTGCAACATGCATGCTAGTGCTGCGGGGAGGAGCTGTTGGGGCTGAGGGCTGTGCATAGGCACCGGCCATATGTTGCATGCTCACTCGCTTCTTCGGCTTTGTAACATCCATCGGAAGATCATAAGGCGAAGCATATCCGCCCTTTGCCTTGTCTGCAAAACTTTGAGCCTTTGGGGCCAAATCAGGTATTGGAACTTGGGGAACTTGGAATTGAGCTTGGTAACCAGACGATCCAGGCCGAGATCCAACGGCAGCAGGATGGATTGCGCCATATGGAGTGCTAGAGTTGATTTGACCCGTCAGATCTGTCAAACGCAGAGTGGTTGGTGCATATGAATTTTTGGGTTGGGGTGGAACGACTTGTGAGGCATCTAGCGGCAGATAACGATTCCGCGTGCTTGACTCTTTTTGTTGAGCACCGTCAGTAAGACGGTCAAATCCGACAAGGTTGCCATCGGCGCCTATGACCGGCTTCGGGACAGGCGATCCTTGATCTTGAATGACAGAAGCAAATTCTGCATCTACAACCTCGTCATCCTCCAAGAAACCCTCATCGTCGCTGCCAAATACAGCTGCAGGGTCAAGTTCCGTAATTGTCTCCGGTGCTTCATCGGGGAGGAAGCCTTCATCGTCGTCCAGGAATTCGTCGGCATCAAGAGCTGCCTTCCACTTTGCTGAAAGGTCTTCTTCGCTTGGTTTTGGTGCATCTATGGAACTGGCTTCGTCAGGACCCTCACGGATCTCTCCCCCCTCCTGGCTCATAACTTGTGACAACAGAGTGCTTTGTGAAGCAGCTATCCCTCCACCAGTAGTCATATCTACTGAGCTCAAACGCCTCCCTCCATGTTCATCAGAAGTGGCACCGTTCACATCTCCTTGGGACTCGTAGTGCATAGAATCGAGAACTTGAGGAGTCGATTTCCGATCCAGAGGAGTAGTTGCTTCGGGAATTGTGTCCTCCTTGATACTTGAGAAAAAGCCATCAGCTGCATCATCTACATCATCTGCAAAGAATTTTGATGTGCTGAACTTTTTTTGATGACTTTTGACCCGAGCATCGAGATGAGCATTCCTGACAAGAGGGACTCCTTCTTCATAGTGACCAGCATCTGCACCATTCTCGGTCACGTCTCCGCCTGCAGTCATTCCAAAGTTGAAATCATCTCCATCAAATTCGTTTCCCCAGTCAATGCTTTGCTTGACTTTATGTGAACTCTTGTTTTGTTTCAGACTAATTGACTCTGCCTCAACGTTGTTGTTATCCCTGAACAATGTGTCTTCCGCTTGGCTATGTGGATATTCCGGAGCAGCAGTATTCCCCGTAGCGGTGTGGGCCGGAGGAACCGAAGGAAAGGAGTTTGTGCGATCCGAGGATGGCATCGATTGAAACGGATCGGAGTCTTTCGTCCCAAGGATCCATGCTGGATCTACCTCGTCCTCTTCTCCCCAGTCCACATCATGCCCAACGGTCCGCGTAAACGAGACATTACTGCCATGTCCACCAACATGCCTTGGTCCTGATGATGGCATTTCTGCCCTCTCATAGCTCGAGTCTGTATTGTCCTGCGCATCTTCGCCCGTCGTCTCCGCCCCATGTTTCGGATTGTCGTCCATCTCCACTCCTCCCTCACTCGCCAAAGATGCCTCGAGCGCCTTTCGAAGACTGTCCAATTCTGGATGCGATACATTGTCGTTCGAAACATCATGTGGCAAGGACGTATCGTCCTCGGGGGTAATCACGGCATCAGGAGTGGCAGGCCACTCTGGGCTTGCATCCGCAGCCTCCTCCACAGCAATGGTCTTGATATCCCACGCTTCCAGTTCTGCGATGTCATCCTTCTCCAACTCGTCCACGGGTAAACTGGGCTGGAGCGCTGGACTCGGGGAGTCATTCTCATCGTTATTGCCCTTCGGCGATGGGCTCGCAGAGTCGGGTCTGAACGCGGGATTCCATGATGCATTCGGGTGCACTGCCGACATGTCGGTGGCTGGTTGAGTGCTGATGAAGTCCGTAGAATAATTACAAAGCGTCTATAATAGTACTGCGAGGTCGTCAGCGAGAGCTCTATTGATGCGCCAAAACGTCGTCTCGCCTCCTATCGCGCATCGCGGACCAAGGGCCAGTACCTAAAGAATAAAGGAACAACAAGAACATAGTATCATTAAATTATAGAGAAGAAAGAAGCGCAATTGAATCCATATTGTTACAGTCGTGAGGGCGTCAGTATGCAGGAAGTAGGCTGGTTGTCCTTCTTGATGATGTGTACTGTGTAATGGTGTAATGAATGAGCTTGGGTATACCTCCTATGTGTAGCTAATTCATGCGGACGGACTTCGCGACTCGGCTTGGGTCGTCCAGTCTGTCCTTAAAATACACCTGGAATCACGTGGGATGTACTTGCCACGTTGAAGGGGCTACGGCGGGTTGTTAAAAACCAAGTGCGCACAAATTAGCCTTGAACATCAAGGCACGTGATGCAACAAGCGACGAGGCTGCGAATCTGTGGCTTACGTACCCTGGTAGCTCGAATGCTGCCGCTGTGCCTCGTCCAGACTCCAGACACCGATATTCACACTTCACTTCATATTATCTCGTGCAGGAACATTTATTAAACTCTGGAAGCATTCACGATGCTATATATGGCCTCTTGTTACTAGGCAATGCTCAAGCAATACATACTGGCATTTTCCCCTTATATGAACACCTTTGACCAACTTGAGAGGCACCAGTACTCTCCTTCTGAGGCACGCCAATGAGGGATGTCGTCCTCGACACAATATCACCAGCCCAGCCCTCCCGATTCTCCTGCTGATGACTCCGATTCCGACCTCGAAATCGATTTGCAAGAACTTGACCCCATTACGACCTCGAATCCGTCGAATGCACCAACATCCTCAGATCACCGGAGGTCCCGCGAAGAGATTCGAGCGAAGCAGGAGCGCAAAGGGCATATAGCTCTAAGGAACTTGCGCATGGGTGGCTTGCGTGGCCCGGGCAAGAGAAACAGGAGATATGGGCAGCTAGGGCGAGGCCATGGAAGCGGGCAATATGATGACCATGGCGCTGGGGGGGCATGGAATACGGACAGCAGTGCCAATAATGACGACGACGATGCGCCTTTGCTCGACGAATCGGGCAGCAGGAGGCCGCGGCCAAGCCTTGACTCATATCGAGAAAGGGTTTCAAGAATTGGCTCTCGATTTCGACTACCGAGTTTCCTACAAAGCCCAGCCAAACCCGACGAAGCACTTGAGGACGAAGTGGCTGAGGAAGAGCATGATCCGGCATCTTCACGCACTATAAGTGTGGGACGTCCACAAGCCGCCAAGTTCCCCGCGAATGCCGTCTCCAATGCTAAATACACAGCATGGAGTTTTCTCCCGATCACTCTGTACAACGAATTCTCTTTCTTCTTTAACATGTACTTCTTACTCGTTGCTTTGTCCCAAGCGATACCTGCATTGCGTATTGGTTATCTTTCTACGTACATTGTGCCGTTGGTATTCGTTCTAGCCATCACGTTGGGGAAGGAGGCATTTGACGATATTGCTCGAAGAAGAAGGGACAACGAAGCAAATTCGGAGGGTTATACGGTTCTAAAATTCGATGTCTCAGGGTATAGAGATGGGGATAGGAGTAATGCGAGACGGAAATCGAAATCGGCGACTAAGATATCAAAAAGGGGCCAGCGGCGTGATAGACTATCTGACATTCAAGAGGAAGAAGAGACGACAGAGGGTGATGGTATTATGCCGCCATCTGCCCCATCAGCAAGTGTTCGGGAGGTAATCACAAAATCAAGGGATTTGCGGGTTGGCGATGTTCTCAAACTCGGGAAAGATCAGCGTGTGCCGGCAGACGTGGTCATACTTCAAAGTTATACGAACGATCCTTCTCACGGAGAGGACCCGGACGCTCCACCAAAAGTGGGCACCAAAACGGGAGATCTACTTGTTGACCCTGTTTCAGAACCTCCTATTGAGGATACCCTCGAAACTGAGCATGAGAGCTTGGAGTCACTTTCACCGAGTGGAAGCACTCCTTCGGCTGATGGTGGCGGAGTGGGAGAGACGTTCATCAGAACGGATCAACTAGATGGCGAAACGGATTGGAAATTACGTCTCGGATCTCCCTTGACTCAGTCTCTACCATTATCTGAATTTATTCGCTTAAGAGTCACAGCTGGAAAGCCAGATAAAAAAGTCAACGAGTTTATTGGCACCGTTGAGCTGGAACCAAAGGGCGGCCACAGATATGATTCAAGACAATCGAGGGATAAATCGCAAACTGGTGCATCAAACCAGACAACTGGAACCGGAGAAGAAGATTCTGCCGATGAGATCAAGACTGCTCCTTTGACGATTGATAATACTGCATGGGCAAATACTGTTTTGGCATCTAATGCCACAACTCTTGCTGTCATTGTCTATACCGGAACGCAGACCAGATCTGCTTTATCTACGTCTCAATCTCGCTCAAAGACTGGTCTACTTGAGTACGAAATCAACTCCTTGGTCAAAATTTTATGTGCTCTCACTCTTTCGCTCTCCATAATCCTTGTTGCGCTCGAAGGATACGAGCATACGATTGGCGGGACATGGTATGTCAAAATTATGAGGTTTTTAGTTCTCTTCTCGACCATCGTCCCTATAAGTCTTCGAGTGAACCTCGACATGGGCAAATCAGTTTATTCGTGGTATATCCAAAGAGACAAAGGCATTCCAGGAGCAGTTGTCCGTACCAGTACCATCCCAGAGGAGCTTGGCCGCATAGAATATCTTCTTAGCGATAAAACGGGAACATTGACGCAGAATGAAATGGAGATGAAGAAAATCCATGTTGGGACGGTATCTTATGCCCATGATGCAATGGATGAAGTGGCAACATATATTAGGCAAGGTTTCTCTGTACCTTCCTCTGGAAACAATAGTTCCACATTGATAACACCATCATCGACATATCTTGCCGCTGCTTCGACTGCCACAGCCACACGAACAAGACGAGAAATAGGCTCTCGTGTCCGAGATGTCGTCCTAGCCCTTGCAATCTGTCACAATGTCACCCCTACCATGGATGAGGAGAATGGAGAGACGGTGACTACATACCAAGCGTCTTCGCCCGATGAGATTGCCATCGTGCGTTGGACGGAAGCCGTAGGACTTCGTTTGCTCCATCGAGATCGAAAAGGCATGCTTCTCCAGTCAGTTGACACTGGTCGACCAGTTGTTCGCGTAAGAATTCTAGAGGTCTTCCCCTTTACCTCAGAAGGCAAGCGTATGGGCATCATTGTTCAGTTTTATGAGGGCCATGAGTCTCATGCTACTTCAGATCTGGAGGCTGGGGAGATCTGGTTCTATCAGAAGGGGGCCGACACTGTCATGAGCTCTATTGTTGCAGCGAATGATTGGCTGGACGAAGAGACAGCGAACATGGCGCGTGAAGGATTGCGAACGCTTGTGGTTGGGAGAAAACGACTATCCTTGCAACAATACCAAGAGTTCGCCGAGAAGCATAAGGAGGCATCTATTGCCATCCAAGGTCGCGATGTAGGCATTGCTCGAGTAATTTCGCAGTATCTCGAGCGAGATCTCGAATTGCTGGGTGTGACTGGTGTCGAAGACAAACTACAGAAAGACGTCAAGTCTTCCCTCGAACTCCTCCGCAATGCTGGCATCAAAATCTGGATGTTAACAGGCGACAAAGTCGAAACTGCCCGCTGCGTCGCCGTCAGCGCCAAACTTGTTGCACGCGGTCAATATGTACATACCGTCGCGAAACTGAAGCGCAAAGACAACGCACAAGACCACCTCGATTTCCTTTCCAGCAAACTGGATGCCTGTCTTCTTATCGACGGCGAAAGTCTTGCTTTGTTCCTCAAGTACTTCCGCGACGACTTCATCTCTCTTGCCGTGCGCCTGCCCACCGTTGTCGCATGTCGCTGCTCGCCTACGCAGAAAGCCGATGTTGCGAAGCTCATCCGGGAATACACCAAGAAGCGTGTGTGCTGCATCGGCGACGGCGGCAACGACGTCTCCATGATCCAAGCCGCCGACGTCGGCGTTGGCATCGTAGGCAAAGAAGGACGACAGGCCTCTCTTGCCGCTGACTTCTCCATCGAGCAGTTCTGCCACCTGACGAAACTGCTCGTCTGGCACGGACGGAATAGTTACAAACGCTCTGCCAAGCTCGCGCAGTTCGTCATTCACAGAGGATTGATCATCAGCGTGTGCCAGACTATGTACAGTATCGCTCTGAAGTTCGAGCCGGAAGGGCTGTATAAGGATTGGCTCATGGTGGGGTATGCAACGCTGTATACAATGATGCCTGTATTCTCGCTCGTGCTGGACCGCGACGTCGACGAGGATCTAGCGAATCTTTATCCGGAGTTGTACAAGGAGTTGACGAGCGGGAGTTCGCTCAGCTATCGCACGTTCTTTGTGTGGGTGTTTGTTTCTATCTATCAGGGCGGCATGATTCAGGGCCTCAGCCAGATATTGACAGAAGTCGATGGGCCGAGGATGGTGGCGGTCAGTTTTACGTGTTTGGTGCTCAATGAGCTGTTTATGGTGGCGGTTGAGATCACGACGTGGCATTGGGTCATGGTAGTTTGCCTCCTCGGGACTTTTCTGGCATACATTGCCAGCATTCCATTTTTGGGCGGGTATTTTGACCTCGAATTCATATTGACGCTGTAAGTTTCCTCCTCTCATTGCAGCTTTCCATGAAGGGACGTCGCGAGGTTTCGAGTGTAGAAACTAATGTGAATAGGGGCTTCTTGTGGAGGGTCGCTGCTATCTGTGCGGTGAGCTTGATTCCTCCGTACGTTGGGAAGTTGGTTCGGAGGAAGCTCAAGCCACCAAGTTATAGGAAGGTGCAGGGGATTTGAGCGGGGCAGAAAGTGGCTGGGGAGGAGGATGAGGTCGTGATTGCATAGTTGAGCGTTAGACTGCATTGGAATATTTTATATATTTGTTGCGATATGGGTGTCAATCTACACGTCATGCGAGTATCTTGCTTGTCTTTCAAAGTAGACCTGGAGGGATAGGTCTACGAAGGAGGCATTGAAATGGGATCAGGCCTATGCTGCGGTTCCAGTCACCTCTCCAACAGGCCAGATAATGAAGGCCACGGCGAGCTCCATGCCGTCATATAACTCTCCCACGGCTGTTCTCCCCGGTAGATTACAGTTGGTGAATCTCAGACTGGTGCAGTCAGCAGTCAGGTTAAGGTTGTTGTGTCAGGCTTCGATAAGCGCTGCTCATGGTTGAGTTGTGTCGCGTTTATTTATGACCTCGGGCTTATGGGAGCGAAGCGACCAGGCGGATCCGACGATTAGATCCTGTGGTGCTTGGCTAACAACCAACGCCAAGATACAATTCTGACACCTCTTACCATCACTAGGTGCTCTAGCTACTCTCTGTATGCAAGAATCATGATCGTTCTTCATACTCTGAGATAAAAAATAGCACGGCGAGCATGGCTAGATGGGTGCGTCTCTCTGGTGGGTGCACGTATGACGCCGATCAGCCCTGAGAGTAGACTATCGCACAACTGCTGACGTGATGCAGACTCAGCCGTACTGGAGGAAGCTTGGCTTCAGAATTTCCACATCTGGATACATCGCCATTGGTGGGTAGGTTAACCTTGCTTTGCGTTGGTCGCGCATAGACAGGCGACGTATAGGGGTTAATGTTACTTCACGACAGAAAAGAAGCCTTAATACTCTACTCCGTGTGTCAAGTTTTCCTGCGATTTAGAGCCTCTTGCTAACGGAATAGGGCTGTGGGATCCGTGACGATGTCCTTGATGAAACGATGGTTCCGCGGATCTCGAGATCGCGGATGCCATAGGTACGTACGGCCACAGGCTTAAATTGCTCTTTCACGTCATGGTGGTTGTCTCTGTGCCACTCTGACGCGCAAATGCATTTCTTAGCCAGTGATCTTCCTCCTCTTGCACCTCTTGCGCTATCATGTGGCGTTGCTGCATCCATCTGCATATCTTCAGCTCCCATGCCAGCCTTGCGCTGATGCTCAGGACTTTCGGGCCTGGCATCTTACTACCCAGAGTCTGATATGGCCTACACGGTTTGTCTATTTCAGTGCTGTGGTCGCACCCTTCGAGGAGATATACAACGTTGCAGCTTCTCAAGTCTGCATCTCTGCATCTCAAGGTCTATCTTCGCCCTGGCGGCTTACTGAGGATCGAGCACGCGGCCGTATTCATCAATTCTCCATACTCTATACTCTATATCCACCAGCATTTCATTCCTCGGTCCTGAAATGACCCGATCATCGTCTTCCTAACCCTCTCCCTCAAACACCTACATCCACATCACAGCGAGGAAAACACCATGTCCCTCCGAAGAATCATCTTCCGCTCCCGCTCCCGCTCCTCCTCGTCTCCCACCGCTCAGCACTCCTTCTATTTTACCTCAGACGCCCATATAAAAGCCTCTTACCACCCCTACGCAAACCTCGAACGCCCTGAGACAGACGCACACTCAAACCCATCCAGCAAACTCGTGCAAGCAATCCACTCCACACATTGCTACCTCCTCCCGTCTCCCATCGGCCCAAACATGACGACCAAAGCCCTCGCCGCAGCGATCTTCCTGCTCGTCGCGACGCCCATTCTGCGGCCCGTGTCTGCGTTGCCTACGACCGATGAACCAGCGATTCAGCGTGGAGCCGCGATTCAGGGCAATAGCCCAGTTCTGCAACAGGACGGACCTGCATTCCAAGACGCTGGGCCTATCTTTCAATCATCAGGCCCAGCCATCCAGGCAGGCGGTCCAGTGCTGCAGCGAGACGACCCAACACTCCAAGGCACATCAACCCGCCCGGCTCTCCAAGGCGACCGCCCCGTCCTCTAAATCACCCCTGGCCCCAACCTCCCCGGCCTCACCTCTCTCAACACCACCACCGCACAGCTCCTCGCCAAAGGACCTCGCAAAAATCCGTCGCGCCTCCCCTGTCCATCCCCATCTGACTCCTAACCCTCTGCAGCCCCCGCCAACTACGACCCCTCCGGCGCATCTACCTCTCCGCACTAGGCAAAAGCAAGCACCGGGACAGCAAGTGCTCGTGCGACTACCAGGTCGATTGCTTAGGCACACGGGCTTGCATCAACTATCCCTACGACCTCGACCAGATGCCGTGTGTAGTTGAGCACGACGGAATTATCTTCTGATGGGCGAACGGCGACATTCCGCCTGTGATTACGGGGCGGTATGCTGAGGCGATTGGCCTGCGAGCAGGCCTTGGTGAATCGGGATAAAGGCTGTTTTGGCCTTGTTGACTTGCTGATGGGAGATAGTCGGGATGTGGCGCTTGCGGCGCAGTGGGTGTATAATAGCTGTGATTATGATGATCATAATCAGTGAAGAGGTATGTGTTGCTGCATCTTCTGTTGTCGATTCTTTGAGTTTTAGTCGTGGGAAGTTTGGTTGAGGGATGGTATGGCTGATTGACCACAGGTAATGCGGCGGCGAATGGGAATGGCAATCTCATCGTGCACGTCGATCAGCTGAATTCCTCTCCGGTCATCCAGCCAAACGCGAAGGCCGAAGGGATAGTTGTTGGACGGCGATGAGGGATGAGGGATGAGGGATCGGAAGGAGTTGGGGGATTGTATGGAAGTGGCAAAGGGAGCCGAAGGGAAGGAAAGGGACGCATAATATTTCTCTTTGGGCTAATATATGCGCTCTGGATGTCAGGAAAAGAGGAGAGAAAAATATAATTTTATTCGATATTTACACCATTTAGGTAGATCGATTTAATAGAGGAGAGTGTGCTGCAGATGAGGATTTGATTTCAGAAATGGAATGAGATATATCATATACGGATTAGCAGACGACAACCGGCTCACTCTCATCTCCTCCATCCTCCTTTGATTTTTTTTTCATAATCTTTGATATTAATTTCCCCCTCTCTCCGCCAACTTTGCCCCTCCACTGTGATTGAAGGGCTTATATGTCTCTCAGGTTCCTTCTCCACCCATTTCCCGCCTTCCTCCGCCGCTATTAAGCACCATAATTATAAGATTACATGTTTCTAAAGTGCTATCTTATGTAAATAAAAAAATAATGGGATAATGTATTAAATCATGATAATAATAAAATAAGACAGCTAAAAAAAATTCAAAAACCATCGAGGCTTAGAGCTATAGTTTATAGAATTCAAAACCAGGGTGAAGGTAAATCCCCCCTCTCCTGCGTTCTCCGTCCACGTCCAGATCCGCGTATGAGCTACTATAACGACCATGATTAACAATCGGATCCGAACTGGTGTATCGGTAACATATCCGCCTCTCAAAATCTCTTCGAGATTCAGAATCCGCGGTTGCGCGGGGTTCGACTCCCCGGTTCGGAAAGAACCATTCATCTCAGATGAATACAGTCAATATTTTTTGTATTTTTTGCATAAAAATTATATAAGCATTAATCGTCGGAACCAAACCTGAGCTCCGCTCAGAGTCGGAGGAAGCGAAATGCGTCGCGGAAGCGAAAATGCGTCGCCTCACCAAAATGCCATTTAGCGGTGAAGCCTTGGATTTTCTACTATAACT
>Ga0209512_1002519_pt1 | contig 19213 bp, 15 predicted proteins | sample frozenSSSSmetaG_FD_184142 | JGI IMG/M metagenome (GOLD analysis project Ga0209512, IMG submission 184142) | Glacier valley bacterial and archeal communities from Borup Fiord, Nunavut, Canada, to study Microbial Dark Matter (Phase II) -... | ecosystem: Environmental > Aquatic > Freshwater > Ice >... | reverse complement strand
AAAGCTAGGAAGGTCTCCTACCCTTTCCTTAGCTAGTTTATTCATGGATTCGTCCACTTGTTCCTAGAAGTAGGGATCTTCCCTAACTTCCTAGAGAACTGGCTCATCCTGTTCCTTAAGGTCCTCCCCTATACCTAGGAAGGTTTCTATAGTGTTTAGGTAGTTGGGCATAGCGCGACGTTGCTCATAATACTTTGCCACTGCTTCCTTCCGTACGAGGGATTCCTCTAATCGTGTGAGGGGGTCGTTCACAAGCGAGTACTCTAATTCGTCGTCACTTCCTGCTGTTGCTAGGAAGGCTTCCATTTCTTAGTTTGTGATAACCCAATCGTCGTGTGGGTTTCCCCTAGTCGCGTTTAGTTGACCTCGAAAGGTGGCGTTTACTTGTCGTCCCTTTCCCTAGAACCTGCGTTCCTAGTTCTTCTTAGGCTGTCTACAGTCTTAGGCCATATGTCCTGGCTTGTCACAATTGAAACATAGGCGTTCCTTAAGTTGACGATCCTTAGTGGCGTTCCGAGGTCGTTCGCCTTGTTTGAATGTGGCATTAAGCTCCATAGGATCTAACTAACAGTTGTCTTGTAGGTGGTTGTCCCTCTTCCGTCCCTCATTTCCTTAGTACTAGTGGTTCTTCCTTAGGCCATCGTAGGTTCGTCGTTCCCTCTAGAATTCATACAGCCGGTTGTTAATCCAAACCGTATGTTCAATCAACGTGACTATGTCTCATGGTTGATGTTCCATTCGTGCGAGTTCCATGCGGACGTGGCTCTTTAGTCCACGGCGATAGTGGCTGATTAGCGCGCTAGTGTCCTAACTTGTTTAGTTAGCGTATCTCTAGAACTCCGTGGCGTACGTGAGGGCGCTGCTAATCTGTCTTAGTCCATACAGATGGTCTTCTGCAGTCTTAATCTCATTGATGTCGCTAAACATGCGGCGGATTTCCTTCTTAAATCCTTTCTAGGTACTAAACATGTTTTGCGTGGTAGCCATGACCCCGTAAGTGCCTTCGTGTTGGAAATAGTCTTTAAGGAAGGGCTTAACCCATCGAAGGGCTTCCCCCCTTAAGTAGGATGCTGTCCACAGGCCGTAACTCTCATTAGTGGGGAACTTGTCGTCATTGAAGTGCGTGTAGAGTTCGACTTAGAGTAGGAATACTTCAAGTTCCTTTCAGTTGCTAGAGTAAGTGTTAGGCAACTTAACGCGTAGCGTTTCCCTAAGTTCCGAGATGACGGGTGCGTTAGGCATATCTTCATCCTTAGTCTTAGTTCTCTGAGATGATGTTAGCGTACGTGGGATGCCAACGACGCTTCCCTTTAGGCTAAGCACAGCGGTGGCTTTCCTAACAGTGGACATGTTGCTTTGTGTATGAGCCGGTACCTCGTAGAAGTGGTGCTCAAAGTGTAACGCTGGGTCTTAAACGTACAAGACTCACGGAGGTTTCTTGCGTAAAGGTTTAACTTAACAGAGGAGGCAGGGGATCATACACAAAGGCTTCAAGTAACACGTTACTAGTATGTGTAAGATACTGTATTGAGTTGAGCACGAAGCTCCTATCTAAGGAAATGCTATCTACTTATATAGAGGCGTCGTGCCAAAGGAGAGTCCTAGAGAGTCTAGATAGTCTAACTATCCTAACTATCCCAACTATCCTAACTATCCGTCACGTGACCATACATGTCCCGTGACTTAGGAAACGTGTCGTAACACCACTAGGGATAATTTTTCTTCGTCAACTTTAGGGCCGTATTTGCTGTGTTCACCACGGTCACCCCTTTTGATTCAGACATGGTGAAGATGACACTAAGTATTTAATTAGAATAGATTGAATGAACTGTTCTCAACTTTGAGAACGATGCTGTTACTTAAGAGTAGAGCAAACGGAAAAGTGAGACAGAGTCGTGTGACCAAACTGTCCTTGAACAAAATATGAGAATTAAATTTCTCAAATCTTCATCAAACATGCGCTGTCTAGGCTCATAACTGTCAAAAGTAGAGCAGCACAGTAGAATAGATGAATAAAAAGTAATTAATTAACTATATGATATGGACCATCCCTCTCTTAATATAGGTGGCTGTGACAAAGGCTCAAAGAGCCAATGGGTATATGCATGGAACCATCCATGCATAATGTGAAGATTCTCCATGATTCTCATATTCATGAGAATCCTCCGGTGCCTCGTAGGCACCACCCTCTCTATTCAACAATATCTAGATGCTTAAACAACGAGAGGCTGATGTTCTCTTTAAGTGGACAAGTCAGCACACCATAAACACAGCTGTATGGTCACTTCACATCATGCCACCATGCTAAAGATTGACATTTCAGATCATGCAATGATGCCTACAAAGTCCGCCATTTGCAGAACATTGTTCGAAGTCGTGAGCCATTAGATAAACGCAGTTGGTCACTTCACATCTTGCCACCATGCTAAAGATTAACATTTTAGATTGTATGATGATACCTGCAGAGACCGCCGTTTGCAGAACAATAGCCTGATTATATTGTTGATAATAGGTAGCCTCTTAAGATTAAACTATAGCTAGTAGAGCAAGGGCAGCCCGCTACTACTTAGATTATTTAGTTTAATGGTTCCTTTATAGCTATCAAGGGTCTTAATACACTAGTGCTATTAAGCTTTTTACTCTCTCTTAACTTACTACTACTCTACTAAAATATAACACTATATAAGGCATATTTATAAGTTGTTTAATATATAATTAGTCTTATATCTACTATATACTAAGGTAACTATAGAGCTCTCCAATATAGCCTTCTTATTAGCTCATTAAGAAAGTGCACCGCCACTGGAAGCGGGCTCGCGGGTCGGAGCATGCGGGGTGGCGGGGGCGGGGAGCGGGGGGCTGGGAAGAAAGAAAAAAAATCCGACTGCGGCAATATCGCACGTGCCTCATTGCTTAGTGTACGCGATACGGAGTGACATACTCTGCGTGCGACGCTGGGTGGGAGACGCAGGAGGGGCAATTGGCAAATTAGAGAGGTGTGGTATTATTGGTATTATTAGTATCATAGGACTGTGTTGGACGGTTAGGGACACATCACGTGGTAATGGGTGTACTAATGCGCGGTAGGAATGTACCGACTGCGACGTATCGGAATGTACTATGATACTATCTGAATGCGCTACAAGAATGGAACCCGGAATGGAACCCGGAATGTATTGTACGGAGTATGTACTTGTACTTCCTGCCACTAGTGGAGTGGAAGGCAGGCCCTGATTAAATCTGACAGCCGGATAGATCGATCACTGCTGAAATCAATCAATTATCACGCACATACATGTCTACGCAGCCAAGGCCTTCCTTACCCTCGACTCTCCCTCCATAGCACCACAGTCTTGCAAAAGTCTTTGCTCCTCGCCGCTTGCATCGCCTCAGAAGACCTAGTTCTAGCAGCCTGATCTCTCTCCTTGCCCTTGCTTTTGACTTTGGCTGTCTGACTGAGTCTCCATTGTGCCATTGTCGTCGTTTTCGTCGTCGTCGGCGTCGTTCACTCTTCCCCTGGGGCATCATATATATACTACACGATGTCCCCGAACCCCATACATTTCCACCCTCCGACCTTCCAACCCCAGCGCGGTGTTACACTTCGGTCGTATGTTCTGCCTTCCAAGATGGCACTCGGTCCCTGAATTAGGCCAGTAGACACAGTCTCTGCTCTCCACCACGTTCTCCGTGCAACACCACGAGAGACAAGAGATCGCTTCGACGGTCACAACGCGATTGTCCGCCAACGATCTTTGCCTATCGTAGAGGACGAGCAATTGATATTGTACCACGTAACGTAGGATGAAGTATGGGAAGGCGCTTCACGAGCGCAGTGTCCCACAATGGGCACTTTGTGAGTTTTGGCTGTTCAATGGCACGAAGCTTCGAAGTCTCAGTGGCAAGGGGACTAACCTAGACCCTCCCGCTCAACAGATAACATCGACTACAACGAGCTGAAGCAACTCATCAAGACGGCCACGACACAACACCAGGCCCAGGCCTTACCGATACCGCGTCAGCCCAACGACGCATTGCGCCAATTCGAGGACCTCTTCTGCCAAGAGCTGTTCAATCAACATGAACGGATCGACCTCTTCGTTAAGAGCAAGGCCGACGAGTTCTGGCGGCGACTGCGTGAGTGCCACTAGTGGGATTGATGGGCGTGCGACATGCTGACCATTGGGTAGGGAATTACGATCAGAAGGCCACGAGGCTGATCGCTTGCTGCGATCCCGAGGTTGGCGGTACGATGACATTGAGGCGGAGGGAGAGGCTCTCGAAATTGGAGACTAGGGTAATGCGGTCAGTTGCTTAGACGCTCGAAGCACATCGTCTACACACACTAACGATCAATCAATAGTTGTGGAGAAGAGATTCGAAATCTCGATAGCTTCGTCCAGGCGCAACAGATTGGTTTCCGGAAGATCTTAAAGAAGTTCAAAGTCCGCAGAATTCCATATCACTTGCGGTGGTTATAGTAACTGATTTGTGGGTAGAGATGGACCGACTCAATGACCGTGACCCAACGGACCGACCAATTCCTCCAGAAGCCAACGAGCTTTCTGCAACTCTGCTTTGAGCCCCTATATGCTCATTACACTGCCTCGACAGAAAGAATCCGCGAACACTCTCCATCACAAAGCGAGAGCAGCACACCCCTAACTAGGTCCCGGCGAGGATCTCATTCTCGTGCCGCCACACCCACCACTAGGAAACAAGTCGCCGTGCAGACATCCTACTGGAACGAATACGACAACCCCAGCGAGGGGGAACAAAACGAACCCTACGCCATCTACCTCGATCCCTACAAGGAATACAACTTCCCTGGCCGGACGATCGTATCCCACACCCTCGCCTACCTCAGCGACAAAGCAGCGCCTCCCATGGCGAAGCTCCGGCGATGGATAAATACCCACGCCGCCGCCGCCTCCGCCGAACGCCGCCACCTCCTCAGCAGCAGCAATCCGTACGACACCACAACCGCCACTACCCCGGACGCCGAGGACGACGGCCTCTGCGACTTTCCCGAGGGGTACGCCACGCGCTACGGAACGTTCCCCTCTGTCGCCTTGCAGTCCCTCTCACGACGCCGCGAGGCACTGCTCTTCCACTGCATGCTCGGGTGTTTCGTGGCGTCGACGGCCCTCCTTCTAATTAGCGGGCTGCTGCTGCTCACTGGGCGCAGCCTCCTGCGCAGAGAGGTTGATGCAGGAGTTACCGCGGGGAATATCACGGGTCTAGTCTTCGCGAGCTTGGGATTCAATGTCATGCTAGACCGCTGGGCGAGGGTGGGCTGGGTGCAGAGGGTGCTGGTGGGCGGGGCGTTTGGGGGGAGTTGTCTAGTGGGGGGCGCAGAGTTGGTCATTGTTATGGGATATAGGTGACTAGGGGGAAAGGGGTAGGGGTAGTGTTTCACAAATAGTATTTAGAATAGGTATTTAGAGAAGCTCTGAATACTAGGTAGTTTTTACGCTTTAAAACGTGTAGTATTTGAGTATATCTAAATACTAAGACTACTAGTATTTAATCGTTGGTTTCCACAAACTGTACTCGGGTCAGCCGGTGACCAACCCGCTGCCCAACGGCTACAAAGACTACATCGCGCCCACCGGCTCGGGGATCAACACCAATCTGTTCAACAACAGGGCCACCGACCAGACATCTATCTACATCTTCTCATCCATCCGCCTAAGGCACGTGACCCAGGCCACCCTTGATAGGGGTAACGGATGGGCGAAATGCCCGATGTTCAACACTTTTACATTGACTAACGACTGGAGATCCCATCTCCAGTCCTCTATGGGTATACATATATATGTGCAGTGATATTTCCCTTGCCCTAAGTCTGGTGCCCTACCGGTGCCCTGGCACATACCGTGTATTCTGGTCATGTCTTGCTGCGTGGGTGTGTGGTCACATATCGGGCCCGGCGATGCGCCGGTCGTGCCTTACATTAACTCTGTGAACACTCTATCGTCTGAAGAGGAATCTTTCTCCTCCTGGCTTAGAGTCTTGGCATCACCTCTTCTGACGAAATACCATGCAGTGCAAATCGATACCAAACAGCCACAGAGGAGACCAATAGAGCACGAGTAACTGACCAAGTACGTGGGGCCAAATTTAGATTGATAGATTTGCGGACCCTAGATGCGATTAGCACATAATGGAAGCTGGGAAGAAGAGTTCAAGACTTACAACTATGCCCATGAGCTGACAGATTGCCTATGAATTATTAATATTGCACAAAAGTGCCGAAACTGGGGCTACTTACATTCGTCAGACCAATCGCCATTCCGGCCGCAGAAGTACCCTTTGCAGCACGTATACGCTCTATAACCATATGAGTTAGGACTCAGCACCATCGAGCCAGAAATCGGCTAGAAATGTGAGGACGTACCAGGCCACATGATGGCGAAAAAAGACTGCGAGCATGCAGTTGCGATCATAACGAACATATACTTGGCGATCTTATGCTTGACGGTGATGAGCAGTATGTAACAGATTACCTGCGCGAGTTCCACTGTGCGTAACTGTCAGCTGATTTGGTAATATTGTTGAGGGTGATTCATTCTTACGTCCAAGACCTGCGGTCCACGAATTTATACGTTTTGTATGGACGAGCCAGCCGAGGGTAAGGAGAATGAGAAACACGGCTGTGTAGGGAGGCTGACGAGTGATTTGTTAGAAAGGGCTCGCTGGAGAAAGTTAAGATATGGAGTATGGCTCACCATTGTCATGAGCTGCGACATAGCCGTGTCACTGATGCCAAGGCCGTAAATGACCGTTGGAAGAACGAAAGAAATGCCCCATCCTCCAATGCCGTGGAACAGCCAAATCATGAGGAACGGAACGAAAGTTGGATCAGCAAGGAGAGTTTTGATTTGTTCCAGATTAAATGTCTTGGATTTCATGGATGGGGCTTGGGCGGGAAGGTCCTGGAGGACCAGCTCGCGTTCGGATTCAGTGAGGAATGTCGAGGTTTCGGGGTAGTCAGGGAGAAAGAACCATGTTACGACGGAGCAAAGAATAGCTGGAATCCCTTCCAGAATAAAGACCTAGATAGATCAGCCTAAAGTAAACTAGGAGAAGCGGTGACACGCACCCAACGCCAGCCAGATAAGCCGCCGAGCTGATTCATGAATGAGATTGCATAGTCTGGGTCTTGTTAGTCTGTGACTTGGCACCGAATATTCTTGTGTTGATGTCCACATACCCAACAAGCCACTGATAGTTCCTGAGAACATGCCACAAGCGTAGAAGAAAGCCTGCTCTGATATCAGCATGAAAAGTCAATAAATTTGATCAATAACACCACCTACAATGCGGAGGGGTAGCTTGTGAGTGGGGTACCAAAAGCTCAAATGGTATCTTCTCCATGTCAGCAAGCAAATCGATTAGATGTATTGCGAGACAGAACTCCAGGGTAGAATCCTGCCTCAGCCATTCCCAGGAAGAATCTGCACGCTAGAATTCCAGCATAGTTGTGTGTCGCTCCCTGACACATGGAAATGATACCCCAGGTCAACATGATCCTACTCATCCACACCCTCGGGGAGAACTTCTTTAACAGCAGAGTGGAAACCGGCTCAAAGACCATGTATGGATAGTAGAATATGCTCAGTGTCCACGCCCATTGTGAACTGGTTAGGTTGCCAAGTTCTTTCTTGATCCCGTTTCCGGCCTCAAGGTTGATGATAGCGGTGTTGGTGATGTTTGAGACATGGATCCGCATGATGAGATAGACGAACGAGTACCATAGCAAGAGTCGCTTGTCTATCCTGCGACGCGCAGCTTTGATGGCAGGAGAATCGGTTTTTTCAACTGATATGTCGCGCACAGAGACCTGCTCATGCTTCTCATCATCCTGTGGGAGTTTTGAAGCCGACATTATGGCAATTCCAACACGGATTTGATGTAAATTCTTTGAGTCAACCTAGTGCAAAAGGTGAGGGGTTTGCGAGGCTTATACAGGAGAGGTCACGACAAATCTTGGAGGAAGAAGCCGGCTGGAAATTATCTATCTCTAACTTGCAAGAATGCCTTCAGGAAGCTAGGTTGACCGTTGACCCACATCATGTCAATGCCAACATTTCAACGGTACAGCGGCTATCAATCAGGAAAGAAATAACCAATACATACGGACACAATCCTCCGGCTTCACCAAGTCGTCCGATATACGGCCAACTTCCTGCGCTCCTCGACTTGAGAACCGACGTTCGGGCTGGAAACGTCAAGGGTCCCCCTCGTCCGGGACCTAGGGATGAAATGCCATCCACGTGGAAACTCAGGGCTTGTCATTCGATTTGACGTTGAAGACGCAATAGAAGATGCCACCTTCTGCATGGAGTCGCGTTGAAATCACGTCTTTTAAGGCTCAAAAAACATCATCGCCGATATATCGATATATCGGAACCCCGCTGCTGCCCCACTCGTCCAACCCCCACATTTTGTTCTAATTACGTAGGTACATGGGCAACAACAAGAATCGCGAATGTAAATAACCATGGCTTTTACTTCTCTCAATCCTCTTAACGATTTTGAATTCGTAGATTTAAGACGGTGGTTTTTTTTAATCATATTTTAGCCTTTTGAAAGCCGAAAATGCCCTCAGCGACAGCGACGCAGCAAGTGGTCCCGCTCCCGAAATGGGAAGTCCCAGCGAAGACGACCTACGATCTTGAATGGGCGAATTTGAGCGCAATTGACTTATCAAAGTTCGATCTACCAGGAGGAAAAGCGGCCTTAGCAGAAGAACTTCGACGAGCCGTAAGAGCTTCCCCAAACACCAATTCTCTCAACTCATTTTCATCAATCCACACGAACTAAGCCGCATTTTAGGTCCACCAGGATGGATTCTTCGCAGTGACTGGAAGCGGGCTCACAGACGAAGAAGTGAACCGACAATATGACATTGGGCAAGCTTTCTTCGAGGAGCCTCTCGAGGAGAAAAACAAGCCCGAGCTCCGCTGCGACTTTTCAAAGGGGAACTACTTTGGTTATCGAGCGGTATGAGAAAAGCCTCCCCAGAGTCATACAGTGGGACAGAACTTTCTGACACAGTGTCCAGGCAAACGAGAAGAGAATCATGGGCACAGATGTGCTAGACAACATCGAATCGGTCAATATTCCTAAGTTCACACCACAGTACGAAAACGAACCGCGGCACCCATTCTTCAAACCCTTCGAGCACGAAATCGAAGAATTCTCCAAGGTCAGTCCAGCCCAACCCCATCCCGCATTCTTGAACTCGACATACTAAAATATCTCCTTACTCTAGCGATCCTGGGAAGTCGCCCGCAAAATTTTCGTCCTTTTCGCCCTGATCCTCGAGCTCCCAGAAGACTTCTTCGTATCCCGCCACCTCTACACCGACAGGAGCGAAGACCACCTGCGGTACATGATCTACCGGCCTCGCTCGCTCGCCGACGACGCCAAAGTGGAGAACAGCTGGTCGCGCAGCCACACAGATTTCGGGTCGTTGACGCTTCTCTGGAGCCAGAACGTGGCTGGTCTACAAATCAAGACATTTGAGGGCGACTGGAAATACGTCCGCCCGCTTGACGGCGGCATAATCTGCAACGTGGGCGATACGTTGAGTTTCTGGTCGGCGGGGTACTTGAAGAGTACGGTTCACAGAGTAATTCGCCCGCCGCCGGACCAAGACCACATCCATCGCTTGGGCTTGTTTTATTTTGTGCGGCCGGGAGACGATGCGGCGATTGCGCCGGCGCCGAGTCCGGTACTGAAGCGGCTGGGGCTGGTGACGGAGGAGGATATCAGTGCGGAGCCAGTTAATGGCCTGCAGTATGTGAGGGAGAGGGTTAAGAATTATCATCATCACACCGATTATGCGGATAAGAAAGGGCAGACGTTTAAAGTGGGAAGCTTGGTTATTGCGGATGAGGTTGCATAAGGTGTTGAGTAGAGATAAGAAGGAATTTGCCAAAATGACCAACTTACGGCAACTTACAGCAACTTATTGTACTGCGCCTACGAGTAGCGGGGGAAGGTTCATCATCCTACGTTTGCAGGGGATACTCGTTTGCAAGTACTACGAAATTGCTCAGTTTGTCTGAGAAGTCGGGGTCTATATTGGGATTGTCATGTAATGTACTTCGTAGGTTCCTGCGGGCTGAGCTGAAGGCGTCCGATTTCAAGGGTTTGCCTTAGCTCCATTCCTATTGCCCGGGCCTCTTTCTATTCCTCCTTTCCTTGACTCCGAGCACTTGGCTCTGTTACTGTCAGTTTGCCCCGAAGGTCTCATCGAGATCCGGTTGCTTTCGTGCATGGGAGAGTTGTTCATTATCTTATGCCGCCAAATCGTTGCCGGAACTGTTCAACTTAAACAACATTTTCAATTCTGATCTGCAAAGGATATTTTCTATGGCTGCAATGCGCTTGCTTTTCTTCACAACCGCTCCGGCGGCGTGGAATGTGCAGGCCGGTATCGTTGACTTAAATGCTGCAGCTGCCGTCCGAAGAGCAGACACACCTCATACATCATACAAAACAGCTGCAGGCTTGCCAACACAGACAGGGATCGCCGCAAACTGCAACAAATTCTACGATATAGTTAAAGGTGATGATTGTGGAACTGTATAAGCTGCTTTCAAAATAACGAAGAAACAATTTCTGGCATGGAATGTAAGTTTTGACGCCAGACATTATGAATCCAGTACTAACAGCTTAACAGCCTACAGTTTCTGATGACTGCGGCACGAATTTTTGGGTTGGAGATTCATACTGCGTTAGCACAGCTGCTAGCGGTGTTAGCAGCACGAAGAGCAATGCTCCTTACACGACTGTTCACACGACCCCGAATAAGCCTACACAGACTAGGACCGTCTGCAATTGCAATAAGGGGTATGATGTAGTGAAGGGCGATGACTGCGGGACAATCGCGACCGCATTCAAGATCAACCTTGCTGATTTCCTCAAAATGAATGTAAGTTGGTACTGTTAATCCAACCTTAACTCTGTGCTGGCTTGTAAAGCCGGCTGTGTCGTCTGACTGCGCAACCAACTTCTGGGTTAGGGATAGCTACTGCGTAGGGACAACAAAAGCAGCTTGCCCTACCTCAATGTCGACTAAAAGTCATAACTCTACTACCATCTCTTCAACTTACTCGGTGCTTCCGCAAACAACGAGCTCGTATGTGCAGGCTACAATTTCAACGGCCACTGCCTGGCCGCCAACTCATACTCAGGCTGGGCAAGTAGCATATTGTGAGAGATTCCGATGCTTGACGTAGGCAAATCTAACTGATGTAGGCAATAACTGGAAGTTGGTATATCTAGGCGATACGTGTGCCAGTATACAAGGAAGCTATTCCACCTCAATGTCGATGGATGACTTGTACGTATTCGCCGACCTGTTGATCATGGAATATATGGACAGGGGCTAACGTCGCTATTAAGCAAGAAATGGAATCTGGCTATTAGTGCTAATTGCACTTCCCTCTTTGCTAACTATTATGTTTGCGTTGGTAAGATTGTGCATACTTGGAGCGGGACAGGACATAGCTGGCCCTTTCTAGGAATTCAATATCAGACGAGTTTTACAGACACCACTACTGCAAGCTCGTACTGGTACCCAGAGTAGACTCCAACTACCAATCAAACTCTTAATCGCTCGTTTGTTTTTGATCCTTCACCGACGCAGACCGGCATCCCCCCTAGTTGCCTTGCTTTCTACCAAGCCAGCGCCAATGATACTTGTGAGACGATTATAAAGGAAGAAGGCTATGTAACATTGGATGAGCTTAAGGAGTATAATGTAAGTTTCAAAATATTTATGACACATGTGCCAACTAACAAGATAGCCCGCACTTGGATCTGATTGTTCCGGGCTAATTCCAGGGGATTATTACTGTGTCATGAATGGCTCACTTCCATTACCATCTGTGGCGACAGTGGCACCAGCAGCGACGTAGATGGGAATCGTGTCCAACTGTGTTTCATGGTATCGAGCAGATAGCGGAGAGAGGATTGCAAGCTGGTTGTGGAAATGTTGGGCACATTTAGCGCCGAAGACTTCCTGAAGTGGAATCCAGCTGTTCTCAAGGACTGCTCAGGTTTTACCGTCGGTATCTACTACCTGTGTTGCCATTCCGTCAACGCCAACAACGAGGACCACCAGCTACAGCTCTACGCCACTGCCGTCAAATGGAGTTGGCCAACAGCCAGAGCAGTCTGGGAATCCGGCCGCCTGCGCGGATTACTGGTTTGTTGGCACGTATGTATCTCCATTTCATTTCCGATTTTGTGCAAATAGAACCTTCACTGAACTCGTTTACAGATTAGAGACCTGCGATTCCATTGCGACCAAAAATAACATCACAGTCGTTCAACTAGAAAGTTACAATGTAAGTGGACTTTGAGATTCAAAATAATTTTTCAAAAGTAGGAATACTAACTCGCTCATAGCCAGCACTTAGCAATGACTGCTCGGGGTTGACACCGAACTACTACATCTGTGTTGAGATGCCAGGCAACTCCGCAACCGGTGGCACCGCTACAGGTACAATTACTAGCAGTGCCTCAAAAACCAGTACCACAGCACCAAGCACAACAATTTCTACTGCTCCAACAACCAGTAGCACAGCCCCAAGTACAACTACTAGTGCTTCTTCAACAGAGACAGAAACGTCTGGGAGTATCGCACCGTCTTCTTCAAAGGCAAAAACCTAGCGACCCCAAAGGTTACGAGATGAGGGCGGCTGGATATATGTAGCTTCATAATTTTTGATTCTGATAACATCTCAATGGTACGTGATATACAATCGAGGTATTACGAGACCATAGCAAGATGATTTGCATGAGAAGCTCCAATCTTCATTAATATAAAACCCATAAGCCTTCAACATCTTGTAATCCTAGGTCTATGTATACAGAACAAGTGTTGAATAGGTGATCACGAGCGGAAGAGTCAAAGTGAGAATGTTGTAATGGCATGTAGAATAGAGTCTAGCTAAACTATGAAATCTATCTACTATTTATATGCCTTCGTCTGAATAGGCACTAGTCGGCTATTGGACTGCATGCAGGTGAATATCCTGCTCTAATGTTCGGTGCATGTGAGACATGCATGAAGTGAGAACTGAATGCTCATGCAACATCAAGCCATTTATTTGCCCTTTCATAATCCACAGCTAGTGCCACATCCAGGTGGCAATCATACATTGGCCGAGCTCCCAAAACACGATACTTCTGTTATGATATCCGGAAACGTCCCCAGCGTGAAATTCGACCCCTCATCAACTCTCAAATACGTCGCATACGACTGGGGGACGAGCACATCAAAAACGTCCATTTTCCCTACCTGTTTTGGAGGCCCTAGCCACACTTCCTGCAAGTCAGACGGTGCTAGATTAGGGCACTCGTAGGCTACAACCGCGATCTTAAGGTGTCGAAGGTTAGGCATACTGGCAAGCATGGCCCACATGTCGTGATAAAGTTGTCTGTGTTCGGCGGTGATGACCGATGCGCCTAGATTAACAAATTCCCATTCCATCTCAATAGCACTAATTAGCGCGAAGCGCTGTGGGAGAACTAGCGACGGGAAGTTGCACAGAAGCTGGCGAGTGCCGAAGTCGAAGGTTGTGGTGCTGTAGAGGATGTCGATTGCTTCCGAGTACCTTCCATTTAAGTTAGCAGCCTGCTCGAGAATATAGAAGCTAGAGCAGCTAGAACGTTAATTATTTACACTTGTCAACATGTGAGCAAAATCGCGAAATCTAGCTTCAGTTTGCCCATCATTCCGTTTGGGGGACCTGGATTCCCTTCAACATCTCCCCTTCGACATCGATCCCACCAGATACTCCAGTGGCGATCATCCTCGGTTTGGTCCCAGGTGCAAATGCAATGCCACCATCGCCACTCTAAGTGCTCTTTCTTGTTCCTCTTAGTCGTACAGTACTCGCGTGGTCCGAATTCAAACACCACGTGGACTTTGCGATGGCCGAGGACTTCATCATAGATGCGACGACGAAGCTCGATTGGCAGCCTTAGCAAGAAGCACGATGTCTGCTGGCTAGGTTCATGCAGAGTCAAAGCTCGCTCACGAGTTTTGGGAAGACGTGGGTAAACGGCTTTATCTTGATATTCTAGCCGCTTCGGACGAACGGTCTTGCGATTCTGCGGCTCAGTTAGGATGATTGCGCTTCTCAGTTGGATGGGAGTTGAGTAAAACCTTGCGACTGAAGAGCTTCTTAAAGTCCATTATCATGTGCTTTAATTGATAGCCACCAGTAGAGATGCTTCTAAGTCTATTATCGTTTAAAGTTATTGAGGTCGTTGGAAGTAACGCGCGGCCACACGCGATGTTATCTGATCAACAAATCGGAGATCACGTACCTAAATGAGGTCGAGGAGCGGCTCCGCATTCCTACCATCAGCAAAGCATGACGCGGGATGCGGTACACTTTAGCAATGCAGCATTGGTTGGCTGTGTTGATCCGCCTTAGCTTTGTGTAATTGGAGTGATATTTAAGATAGATCTATGTGGAAAGCACACAACATTATAGATCAGCAAACTACGCCTCACAACATCATCAGCCACAATTAGCAACCACACCCGCAATTTGACCCACAGTTTAAATCGCAATTTGAGAACGACATAACTCTTTATCTATGGCATATGTTGTAGGTCCCGCATTTCGCCCTTCTCCCTTGTCACCCTCATTCTTTGCCTTCTTGCTCGCATAGTTTAAAGCCTCGCCCTTGGTGTCTTGCATCGTTTTGTCATCATCTTCGCTACAACTCCACTTGTAACATGCGTAGCAATATTCTGCAAATGTTAGTTTGCGATTTCGAAGCCGACGAGAGTATGAGCTAGGCTGTTGGCTCAGGGTATCTCGTAGCTCGCGTTGACGACAGGCGTGGATGTGTCTTAAGCGCATTGCTACCGTGAGCTATTTTTGAGATCATTGTGAAGCCTTTTCTGTTAATATATGCAGCAGTAGATGGGTAGAGTTATGGACTTACTACGGCCATAGAATCCGAGGCCAAGAGTTACTGAGACAATTGTCAGCCTTCACATAAATATTCAGAAAGCGCTAGGAAAGTTACCTCTCGCGGGATCAATATGATTCCTCTAGAGGAGCTGCATGCTAAGCTCGATCTCTGTTAGATTTGTATGCGCCTGCGCAATAGCTCCAATCGAATTATCTGAAGAGTCCCAAGTTCCGTGAATATCGTAAGTCATGATGTTAAAAAAGTCAATGATAGGATCGATTTTGACGATGTCAAAGCCGCGCATATACTAGTACGACGATGGCTAAATAAAGTTTAAAACGGTATTTGCTAGACTGCTGTTGGGTCACTTCGTTTTACTCGCGATCATAATTGACAACCCGGGACGATTTGCCATCCCACTCTAGTCTAATTGTCGAAGGGATTCAGTTCTCACATCTGCTTACATCATGCATTCACCGAACAGCATCACCAGCACAAACTATCAAAAGCCTCATTTTGAGACAGAGATATACATCCTACTGTTCTCACTTTGAGCATCTGCTCTCATTTTGAGAAGCTCTGGAATTATCACCGGAAAACCTACTAAAGATTCTCATATTTGAGATATCATATACAACATCGATTCTCATATCAAATCTAAGATATCTTCTCCTTCAAAATGTCAGAATCATCCTCGACCACAAATCTTAATTGGGCCGCATCCAACAAACTCAAGGATAGCGGCAACTACACGACATGGAAAAACCTTGTTAAACAAGCCCTCATAAACGCCAACGTATATGAATACGTTCTTAGGGAAGATACTAGCAAAGAACTAGACACTAAAGACGCAACCTATTTAGGGACTTCAACATATGGAAAATGGCTAAAGGGCAATGCTAAAGCATACACAATTTTGCATTAGACCTATGGTATCAAGGCTATGAGAACCATAAAGTCCACTAATAAAGCCTTAACCACCTAGACTTTACTTAAGGATCGATATGAAGGAAAAGGCTTCTTTCTCATTAACTAATGCATTAACAAATTTAATGCTCTCTTACATAAGAAGTCAAGAGATATTGCATCGTTTAACGCGCTATTTAAAGACATTAAAATGAAAATGGACGACGCCAGCCTAAAGCTTCTAATCACATACTATATTCTCAAATATCTTAGATGGGTCACCCCTACTTTCCCCACGTGGGCAGAACGCTAAAGAAGTTCTCTAAGAGACACTAATATAAGCAAAGAAGCTAATATGCCTAGCAACGATAAGCTAGACAAATTAATAGCTGATCTCATTAATGAGAATAGAGCCGTCACTATTTAGGATGAGAATGCATTGACAATCTCCCTATACGGAAACCACCCACAATACTAAAAGGGTAATTCAAATGCTTAGAAGAAGCTAAACAATTAGCAAAAAAAGGGGCAATTAGACAAGCACTGCTCTCACTGCAATAAGAATGGACATGTTAAGCAGAACTGCTACATTAAACACCTAGAGAAAAGGGACGAATATATGAAGCAACGGAACGCAAAGCTTAGAACGGAGAACAGATCATTAAGACTAAATACAAACGCAAACACAAATCCTCACGTTTTAATGGCACACTATATCTAAGGACTAAGGCATTCTAACTAGATCCTTAACACTAGAGCTAGTCATCATATGTGCAATGATCGCACAATGTTTAACGAATACAAAATGAATACAAATCCTGCAAATACAATTGCTACGGCTAGATCATATACTTAAGCTAAAGGATACGGATCTATTACACTTACGGCCATTCAATCTAATAATTCAACTGTCACCGTTACCCTTAAAGACATTTTCCACATGCCTAGCCTTAAAGTTAATCTCCTATCTAGACTAACAATTAAGAGAAAGGGCATCTATATTGACGGCAAAACTAAAACACTTAGGTATTTGAATACAGATACTAAGATATGCAAGTTCTAATCCCTTCATTTAGCCATGAGAATTTGCACCATTCTCACTAGTTGAGCAATGACAGCGGCAGCTTAATTAATTAAGGTTTAGCATCGCCATCTTAGTCATATTAGCTTTAAGAACGTCCGTAAGACAGCCTAAATAACTAAGGGCATTAAAATCAGACTGAAATACAGACTAAAATACAGACCGCAAATCGGACTGCAAAACGGACTGAAAATTAAGAAACCAGCATGCAAACCATGTATCATCTTAAAAGCAGTAAGAACGCAGTCTAAACAGCCGCAAAGCTAGTCTAAACATGCGTTTAACAAGATCCATTTTAATCTTCTTAGTCTAATCACACCTACAGCCTATAATGGATCTAATTAGGCCATGATTAAGACTGACGATGCTACACGAGCACGTTAGCTCTTAACTTTTGCTAAAAAAAAGGGATGCAAAAGCAGATATTAAGCAATTCACAACTACCGTCTATGTCATGGTCACGCAGAGCAGGTCATGCGGATCTAAAGTGCTAGATTCAATCTAAAGAGAAAAGAAGGAAAAGAGGAAAGAGAGAGGAAAGGAAAGATCTATATATATAGTGTAGGCCTTAAGCGCACAAGCGCGCAGCTAGCTAGCGAAACAGTACACGTGAATCATTAACAACAAGAGCAACACCTAAAGTAAAGCTCTTAACCTTTAATATTCGTGACACTACCCCCCTCCCCTTCTAGGCTTGAACTCCTGTTCAAGTGCGTCATCATTCAATTCGTGGCTTTTATGGGTATTGTTGATGGAAAGCCTAAGTGATTTTAGGTGCATTAACGAAGTCTAATGCAGGATACCACGTATCGTCTAGTGGGTGATCCTTCCATTAAGCCTTGTATTGAAGTTTCCGATAGTAGAGTTGAGAGTTGAGGATGCGTTTAACTTCCCATTCTTCTTCACCATTCACAATAATAGGTGGTGAGGGCGGTGTATGTTGAGAAGGTAAAGGGTCATTAGGGTCAAGTCGTAGGAGGTTGCTGTGGAAGACAGGGTGGATTTTCATGCTCTAAGGTAAATCAAGCTTATAGAATGTAGTCCCTATTCGTTCAAGTATAGTGAATGGGCTAATCTGCTTATGATCAAGCTTCCTAGAAGGTCTTTGCGTACAAATATTCCTAGTGGAGAGCTAGACTTTGTCTCCTACTCTGTATCATGGTGGTGGCTGTCGCTTGCGATTTGCAAATTCTTCTATACGTGTTTAGGAGAGGGTAAGCTAGTCCTGTAGGAATTCCCAAACGTCTTGCATTTTCGTAGGTAGATCCTAATTTATGGGGCTGGGCCTAGTAAATCCATCTAGGGCATCGAAGCTCATACGGGGCTCAAATCCTCTATTTGCAAAGAAAGGACTAACAGTAGTAGCCGTAGAAGGTAGAGCATTTGCAGCGAATTTAGCTATGTAAAGCCACTGTACCTAATCATCTTATAGGTAGTTGATGTAGGCTCGAAGGTATCGTTCCATTTCAGCATTCATTCGTTCTGTCTAGCCATCTGTCTTAGGGTGGAAAGCAGTAGATAGCTTTGTGGTAATTTGGAGAGTCTTACATAAGTGCTTCCATACCATAGAGACGAATTAAGGTCCTCTATCAGAGACAATAGTATGAGGGAGTCCATGGTGTTTCTAAACGTGTCGCAACAGGAGTTAGGCAGTAGCCTCTGTAGTCGTTCCTTCATCTCCTGCAAAACAGGGAATATAGTGACATTCCTTCGTGAGTCGGCAGGTGACCACTAGAATAGCATTTGATCCTTCACACATAGGGAGACCTGTGACGAAGTCTAGGGATATATCCTACCATGGTCTTTAAGGAATGGGCAAAGGTTTCAATAGCCCATTGTAGGTTTCTCGTAAAGGTTTAGACCTTCTACAGATGTGACAGTTCTGTATATAGCGTTAGACAGTTAGGTCCATGCGTGGCTAATAGTATTAGTCCTTTAGGATTCGAAGCATCTTGCCTATTCTAGGGTGCCCTATAGCTAGTTTGTCGTGTACTTCTTGTAGTAGGGGTACTCGAACGTCCTCTAGGATCCAAATCTTATTCTTGTACTACAACAGCCCGTTTACTTCTTCGCAGTATGCGAGGGCAACATCTTAACTAGTCCTATCTTAATTTTAAAGCTTTGCTAAAGTCTCTATACAGAGAGTGTCTGTTTCTTGCGAACCACAGATCTGCTCTTAGATGGTAAGGTTCTTAGCTCTAGGATTTGCTAGGCCTAGCCCACTAAATCCACTAGGATCTTCGTCTCTATCTTAAGCCTATATAGGGG
>Ga0209512_1002515_pt1 | contig 19248 bp, 22 predicted proteins | sample frozenSSSSmetaG_FD_184142 | JGI IMG/M metagenome (GOLD analysis project Ga0209512, IMG submission 184142) | Glacier valley bacterial and archeal communities from Borup Fiord, Nunavut, Canada, to study Microbial Dark Matter (Phase II) -... | ecosystem: Environmental > Aquatic > Freshwater > Ice >... | reverse complement strand
CACACAAAGCCAAAACCTGCTCATTGGGTAGTGACTCGACAGGTATTTCAGTAATAGCACGGTCTAGCCATTCCAGTAATATATTCACCAACAGCATCAGTAGCTCATTTTAGCCTGTAGACAATTTAGGAATAAAAATGCAATTGAATACGATTGAGAGCGAGGCGTTTATGAAATGGTAGTGATAGCATAACAATATACTCAGTTTGTACAGAGAAAATAGAAAAATATCTTTTCTAAAGCACTTAGCCATGCAAGTAGTTATTAGCCCTCAATCCCTTCTAGAAACAGGTATCAGAGTCGAAAAAGTCGATGACTTACGGCTATTCAAATTTACTGATGACCTTCAAGACAAGCTGGAAGAACTGTTAGCCAAAAATCAAATAGCACCTCTCACCGCCACCGAACAGGAAGAACTAGACAGTATCAGTGAACTTGATCGAATATTTACTTATCTGAATTCCCTCCTAATCGCCCAAAAATGAGCAGCATTAACGAATTAACTAAAAAATATGTTCGTAACAGAGCGAACTATTTGTGCGAATACTGCCATTCACCAGAGAAAATTAGCACCTCGCGCTTTACCATTGATCATCTACAGCCTCGCTCATTAGGTGGAGATGATGCAGAAGAAAATCTGGCGCTTGCTTGTAGTCGCTGCAACCAGCACCGATATAACTTCGTTGTCGGGCGCGATATTGTTTCCTCTGCTATTCTGCCTCTATTCAATCCACGCAAGCAGTTATGGCTTGAACATTTCACTTGGTCAGCCGATGCCACCAAAATTATTGGAACTACGGCTATTGGGCGAGCAACTTGCGATCGGTTAGACATGAATGATGAAAGATATAAAGGAGAGAGGTCTATCCAAGAAGCTCGTGCATTGTGGCGTGAAGCAGGCTGGCATCCACCAGAAAATGATCCTCGGCAATCAACTTCTACAGTCACTTAAGTTCGGCGGACATTGAAACAGCACCATTCTTTGCGTCGCCATAGAGTTGCAACTACCCAACCATGTTGTTCTAAAGCATCAGCAACGGCTTTAGATTGTTCTAGCAAAATCCCGCTAAAAATTGCCCAAGTTGTTGGTTTAACGATCGCACTCATGGAAGGAATCAAGTCAATAATCACCTCAGCTAAGATATTACAGACTATTCCATCGACTGGGTCTAATTGCGATTGTGTCAATACATCTACACTACCTAGCCTGACGAGCAAACTTTCGGGATTGATGCCATTGAGTTCCCGATTGCTACCAGTCGATTTTACTGCCAAAGGATCGGTATCTAGCGCATATGCTTTCCTCGCTCCCAAAAGTAGCGCACCAATCGAAAGGATACCAGAGCCGCAACCTATATCCGCAATTACCACATCTGCCGATTCCGGTAGATCGTTTAATCGCATTTCCAGCGATTCGAGACACAATTGAGTTGTCGCGTGGTTCCCAGTCCCAAAAGCCACACCAGGATCGAGACGCAGAACCAAACGATCTGTATTTTCTGGCATCGGTAGCCATGCAGGATTAATCAAGAAGCGATCGCCTATTTCTTGCGGTTGCCAATGTTCCTTCCAACTACTTGCCCAATCTTCCTCATCAATCAAATGCCATTTCATTGAGGGGATAGATAGCCCAATCGTCAGCGCATCTTGGCGTAATTGCAATGACAGCGCCGCCAAATCTAGTAACTGTGCTTGACCGCTGGGCAAATAACCCTTTACCAAACAGGAATTTCCTTTTGTTTCACTAGCCGAACCTCGGCAGCCAAAATTCTCCAGTCGCCAAAAGATTGAATCTTCGAGGTCTGGATCACATAAAATTTGCAGTTCCCACCAGCTATTTGCCACGGTTTAAATTTAAAAATGAAGAGTAAGGAGTAAGGAGTTCAAAGACGGAGTTTAACTCCTAATCTCTAACCCCTACTAACTGCTTACAAAGTTACTGTATACGCATCGCGAATTCCTTGCACTTTGATAATCTCCGCCAAAATGCCATCAGGTAGAGGATCATCAAGATTAAGCACCATCACCGCATCACCGCGCACGATTTTGCGACCTACTTGCATACTGGCAATATTGACATTAAAACTGCCGAGTAAAGAACCAAGTTGACCGATAATACCGGGTTGATCACGGTGCAAGGTAAACAACATGTGTTGGTTTGGTGGGACGTTAATCGGAAAGTCATCCAAATTAGTCAGACGAATTTCGCCATCACCTAACAAAGCACCTGTCACCGAATGAGTACCTAAAGAACCTGTTGCTTCCAGGTGTAACGACCCAGCATAATCGCGAACTGAGGCGTCCCGCGTTTCAATCACGCGAATTCCGCGCTCTTTTGCCTCAATGCTGGCGTTGACGTAATTAACTCTTTCTCGCAAAGCTTGAAAAAGTAATCCTTTCAAGGCGGCGACAACCAACGGCTGACTTTTATTTGTTGCCAATTCACCCTGCAAGCGAACATTGAGTAACTCTACCCGACCTCCTGCTAGCTGTCCTACCAGTTTTCCTAGGGTTTCGGCTAGTTGCATGTAAGGCTTGAATTCTGCCAACACATCAGGACTGAGTCCGGGAATGTTTACTGCCGATCGCGCGGGTAATCCCAGTAACACATCACGAATTTGTTCAGCCACGTCAATCGCGACATTCACTTGTGCTTCTGCTGTTGAAGCCCCTAAGTGTGGAGTTAGAATCATTTCTTTGCCTAGCGATCGCAAAGGAGATTCTGCTAATGGTTCTGTTTCATACACATCTAAAGCTGCACCGGCAATTGTCTTAGCTTTTAAAGCTTCTGCCAAAGCGTTTTCATCAATGATCCCACCGCGAGCGCAGTTAATGATCCGCGTTGTCGGTTTCATCTTTGCTAACATCTCAGCATTGATTATGTGGGTAGTTTCCGGAGTTTTCGGAATATGCATGGTGATATAATCAGCTTCTCGCACCAGCATGTCCATATCCACTAACTGACAACCCAGTTGTTCCGCGCGTTCCCGAGAAATAAAAGGGTCGTAAGCTAGCAGCTTCATTCCCATTGCCTTACCTACACTGGCAACATGGGAGCCAATTTTACCTAAACCAACAACACCGAGGGTTTTCTTGTAAACTTCCGAGCCAGTAAAACTTTTGCGATCCCACTCACCGCGTTTGACTGAAGAGTTAGCGTCAGGGATATGACGAGACAAAGCCAGCATCATCGCGATCGCATGTTCTGCAGCAGCGATCGTGTTACCTTCAGGAGAATTCACGACCACAATCCCTTTCCGGGTAGCAGCCTCAACATCGACATTATCTACACCGACACCAGCACGACCAATGATTTTGAGTTGTGTACCTGCTTCAATGACGTCTTTAGTAACTTGAGTACCAGAGCGAATCATCAGCGCGTCGTATTCTCCAATGATCTGCACCAGTTCTGCTGGTGGCAAACCGATCTTGATATCGACCGTCGCTACTTGGGAAAGAATATCAATCCCTACCTGGTCAATTGGATCTGAGACAAGAACTTTAGCCATGAGTACTCAATTTAAAACTACAGGTATTACCGTACAAAATCACGAGGAGCGTTCTTGTGGCGTGTAGCTCGCCCTGAATACATTCCTCGCACAGCGGATTTACAGTTGCTATAACCAATGCAAGACTGAGTATAAGACATCGTCAACACCAAAAACCGACATTGCCGAAAGTTTTCCCCACTTGCTCTTGGGTGGAGGTAAGGGCAATTAGGGAAACTTGCGCTCCCGGACTTCAACACTAAAATCCTGTACCGCCTTCGTAATTATTTCCTGCAAATTCGCATAACTTTTAGAAAACGGCGGCTGCTTCAAAGATAAACCCAGTACATCAGCAGTCACTAACACCTGACCATCACAGTTTAGTCCTGCGCCAATGCCGATAGTCGGAATTGTTAATTTTTGTGTAATATGTTTGGCAAGCTCTGCAGGTATATGCTCTAAAACTAGAGAAAATGCACCAGCTTGTTCTAGAGCGATCGCTTGATCTAAAATCCGTTCCCCATCTTCTTGTGTTTTTCCTTGTTGTCGCAATCCTAGCTGGTGTACCGATTGTGGAGTCAACCCCACATGACCCATGACGGGAATTCCAGCTTCCACCACATTTTTGACAGTTTCAATCATGCGCGGATATCCACCTTCCATCTTCACCGCCTGCGCCCCAGTTTCCTTTAATACCCGTCCGGCGGAATGAATCGCTTGGGAGATACTTTCTTGATAAGTCAAAAATGGCAAGTCAACCACCAATAACGCTTGCTTCACACCCCGGCGAACAGATGCCGCATGATGTAGCATTTCCTCTAGCGTAATTGGCAGTGTCGTTTCATACCCCAGCACTGCTGCCATCGAATCGCCAACTAAAATTAAATCGATACCAGCTGCATCTAATATTTGGGCGATCGCATAATCCCAGGCTGTCAACGCCACAATTGAACGTCCTTGTTGTTTCCATTGGAGCAATTGCTGGGTGGTAACTGGCATTTTTTAACGTGAGGAGTTAGGAGTCACAAGCTTTAATACTTAACTCTTAACGCTTAACCTTTAATTCATGTTTCATATTTCATAACTCTTAACTCCTCACCCTTTATTGATCGCTGCGACTAAAAGCCATATGTTTTGTAGCATGTCCAATGCTAGGCATCAACCAGCCAAGTCCTTCACTGGTGCCAATCCATAATTTATTCCCTACATCTGTCGCCAAAGCTAGCACGTCCGAGGAAGGTAGACCCGTCACTTGGTCAAGTAAAGCTCCAGTATAGGGATTGACTCGCACTGCACCTTTATTCGTTCCTACCCAGACACTACCATCGCGAGCGAAGGAGACTGTTTTGACATTTTGTCCGCGTAAGGGAGTCACAGAACGTAACACAGCACCAGTTTTTGGGCTAATCACGAGCAAACCATTAGGCATTCCCGCCCAAATTAATCCTTGGGGACTGACTGCCAAAGCTTGCACCATCCCACCAGGTATATATTTAATATGCTGCATGACTAAAGCGCTGGCGGTATTAATTCGCACTACACCTTCAAGAGTACCTACCCAGAGTTGACCATCGGCATCTAAACTTAAAGCGTTAGCGCTAACACCAGGTAGGTTTTGCAATGTTGTCATCATCAAACCTTGGTCAGGACTAATCAGCGCCAGACCGCGATCAGTACCAACCCACAAATAACCTCTTTGGTCAACTAACAGTGACAACACACGCTTAGAAGGTAAAAAGAAATTTTGTGCCGTAACTTCGCTGGTGTGCGAGTCTACTCGTTGTAATCCTTCATAAGTTCCTACCCATAGTCGCCCAACTTTATCTTGAGCTAAAGCACCAATAGTGACGTTAGGTAAACTCACCCGCGTTAAGATTTTTCCCGTGTTGGCGTCAATCCGCGCTAATCCTTGCCAAGAACCGATCCAGAGGTTGCCTGTATAATCTGGTTGCAACGCACTGACGCGGTAATCAGATCCTACAGAGGTTCGCTCTTGCAATTGACGGTGATCTGGTAACGGCTTAATTCCCGGTGGTGGGGCGATAGGTGGGTAAGTCGGGGCAGTTTTATTGGCGGTAGTAGTTTGGGCGAGGACGCGCGAGCCTTTAATCAGGGGTTCTATGCAGAAGCTAGTTAAAGTTGTCACTACCAAAACACTTAACAGTACTGGAGTGCGGATCAACAATTTCACAAAAATATCCTTTGGGAGTTACGCATTCTTAGTGTTCCCAAACGAACATCAAAAATCTTCAGTTCCCTGGGTTGTGTTGGTGGCTAGAATTATGCATAATACGTAACAATCTCTACTGATTCGTTACTTATTTTTATAAAAGTTTAAATAATTATTAAATAAGAAATCCTGATCTAACAGTTCAGAAAAAGTAACGATGAACTTATGCAATTCTTGATATATTGTGTAGCAGGCTGCAAAATGCGGCGATATTAAGAGACTTGTTGGAAGGAAATTATGTCTAACGCCCAAACTAGGACTCAGACCAAATCAGGGTACCAGGCCGGAGTCAAAGATTACAGACTGACTTATTACACACCAGATTACACACCTAAAGATACAGATATTCTTGCGGCGTTCCGGGTAACTCCTCAGCCAGGAGTCCCCCCAGAGGAAGCTGGTGCGGCTGTAGCGGCTGAATCTTCGACAGGTACTTGGACAACTGTTTGGACTGACTTGTTGACCGACCTAGATCGTTACAAAGGTCGTTGTTATGACATCGAGCCAGTTCCTGGCGAAGACAACCAGTACATCTGCTTCATCGCTTATCCATTGGATTTGTTTGAAGAAGGTTCTGTCACCAACATGTTGACCTCGATTGTAGGTAACGTGTTTGGTTTTAAAGCTCTGAAAGCTTTGCGTTTGGAAGATTTACGGGTTCCCGTTGCTTACCTGAAGACCTTCCAAGGACCTCCTCACGGTATCACTGTTGAACGTGACAAATTGAACAAATATGGTCGTCCTTTGTTGGGTTGCACCATTAAGCCTAAGTTAGGTCTATCAGCTAAGAACTACGGTCGGGCTGTATATGAATGCTTACGCGGTGGTTTGGACTTCACCAAAGATGACGAAAACATCAACTCCCAACCATTCATGCGTTGGCGCGATCGCTTCTTGTTTGTGGCTGAGGCTATCAAGAAAGCGCAAGCAGAAACTGGTGAGATCAAAGGTCACTACCTCAACGTTACCGCTCCTACCTGCGAAGAAATGATGGAACGGGCAGAGTTCGCTAAAGAACTAGATATGCCCATCATCATGCATGACTACCTAACTGGTGGTTTCACTGCGAACACATCATTGTCAAGATGGTGCCGCGCTAATGGCGTGTTACTGCACATTCACCGCGCGATGCACGCAGTAATTGACCGTCAAAAGAATCACGGGATGCACTTCCGTGTTCTTGCCAAGTGCTTACGGATGTCTGGTGGTGATCACCTGCACTCAGGTACTGTTGTCGGTAAATTGGAAGGCGATCGCGCCATTACAATGGGCTTCGTCGATTTGATGCGTGAAAACTACGTTGAGCAAGATCGCTCACGCGGTATTTACTTCACCCAAGATTGGGCTTCTATGCCTGGTGTCATGCCAGTAGCTTCTGGTGGTATCCACATTTGGCACATGCCAGCATTGGTGGAAATCTTCGGTGATGATTCCTGTTTACAGTTTGGTGGTGGTACACTCGGACACCCTTGGGGTAATGCTCCTGGTGCAACCGCTAACCGCGTAGCTCTAGAAGCTTGTATCCAAGCACGTAACGAAGGTCGCAGTCTAGCCCGCGAAGGTAACGACGTAATCCGCGAAGCTTGTAGATGGTCTCCAGAATTGGCTGCTGCTTGCGAACTGTGGAAAGAAATCAAATTCGAGTTCGAGTCAGTGGATACCGTTTGATTTCCAAGTTAGGAGTTACAAGTTATGTGTAGGGGAGTAAATCACTTCTCTACATTGCTAAGGCACTCGCGTCTTTGCAGGGATTAGGAGTTAGATTAACTCTTAATTAATAACTTATAACTCATAACTTATAGAGGCTGGGGTCAAGTATGGATCTCAAGAGAATTGCAAAAGATACCGCCAGGACAATGCAAAGCTACCTGACTTATCAGGCAGTAAGGACGGTTTTGGCACAAATCACCGAAACTAATCCACCTCTTGCACTTTGGCTGCATGGCTTCTCCTCGAATGACAAAATTCAGGATGGAGAAGCATATATCGAAGACCTTTTTCTCGCTAAACCAGAATTGGCTTTGCGGGTGATGATTGTCAGAGAACACATCGCCGAAGAAGTTGCGGAATTCTTGCCAGAAATGGTGCGGACAGGAATTAAGCAAGCCAATATGCAACAACGTCGTCAGCATCTTGAGCGAATCACGCAACTAAGTACATCTGACCTCAGCAATCATCCTGATCAATCTACAACTGAGCCTAACTTGGACAATCCACCACGTTAGCTGATCAACCACCTAATAATCAACTTTAAATAGTCATGCAAACTCTATCCAAAGAACGTCACTACGAAACTCTTTCTTACTTGCCACCTCTGACCGATGTTCAGATCAGCAAGCAAATCCAGTACATTCTCAACCAAGGTTACATTCCTGCGGTTGAATTTAACGAAACTTCCGAGCCAACAACATTCTACTGGACATTGTGGAAACTACCTTTGTTTGGCGCTTCTTCTACCCAAGAAGTATTGAACGAAATCCAAGCTTGCCGCAGTCAGTATAACAACTGCTTCGTCCGTGTTGTCGGTTTTGACAACATCAAGCAGTGTCAAGTACTCAGCTTCATCGTTCACAAACCTAGATAGAAAGAGTCTAGTTGGCTGAATGTCTCACGCAAAGATGCAAAGCTGCAAAGTATTTCTGAGCGCTTTTGTGCCTTAGCGTGAGATTTAATTTTTGTATAAGGAATACTTATGAGTTATTACATTTCACCCCGGTTCATCGACAAGCTTTCAGTTCACATTACGAAAAATTACCTGGATATTCCTGGAGTTAGAGTCCCTTTAATTCTTGGAGTTCACGGACGCAAAGGTGAAGGGAAGTCTTTTCAATGTGATTTAGTCTTTGAAAAGATGGGTATTGAAGTTACTCATATTTCTGGCGGAGAATTAGAAAGTCCTGATGCGGGAGATCCGGCGCGTTTGGTTCGTTTGCGCTATCGGGAAACAGCAGAATTGATTCGCGTGCGCGGTAAGATGTGCGTGATTATGATTAATGATCTGGATGCTGGTGCTGGACGGTTTGATGAAGGTACTCAGTATACTGTGAATACTCAGATGGTGAATGCCACACTGATGAATATTGCTGATAATCCTACCGATGTACAGCTACCAGGGAGTTATGATTCTACTCCTTTACATCGCGTGCCGATTATTGTTACAGGTAATGACTTTTCCACTTTGTATGCACCGTTGATTCGCGACGGACGGATGGATAAGTTTTACTGGGAACCTGACCGGGATGACAGGGTTGGGATTGTCGGGGGGATTTTTGAGCCGGATGGGCTTTCTCGCCGGGAAATTGAACAGTTGGTTGATACTTTTCCTCAGCAATCGATTGACTTTTTTAGTGCCTTGCGATCGCGTATTTATGACGAACAAATCCGGGCGCTAATTCATCAAGTCGGATTTGATAGTATCTCGAAGCGGGTGGTCAACAGTGCTGAGAAGCCACCGGAATTTAAAAAGCCTAATTTCAACTTGGCTAATTTAATCGATGTTGGCAATGTGCTTGTTGGTGAGCAAAGGCGGGTAGAAAATTCCCAATTGGTTGATGAGTACAATCGCCTAAATCGCGGTAAAAATACTCAAAGTGCGTTATCTTCGCCACCGCCGATGGTGACAGTTACTCCGAGTCAGCCAACTAATGGTTTTACCCAAGTTCAAGGAAATGGATTTGCGACGAAGCCTGTGTCAAATACGCATTTAACTTTGGAAGTCCAAGGACAGGTACGCGAAATTCTGGGTGAGGGTTATAAAATTAGTCTGGAACACGTTGATGAGCGTCGCTTCCGAACTGGGAGTTGGCAAACTTGCTCGGTGGGGGAAATTAATGGTGAGTCGGATGCTATATCCACGATCGAATTTTGTCTATCGGAATATAGCGGCGAATATGTGCGCTTAATCGGAATTGATCAGAAGTCGAAACGGCGAGTGATGGAAAAGATTATTCAACGCCCAAGTGGTAAAGTTGCCAGTTTCTAAGTCAACAGGAGATTGTTCTAGAATAATTTCCTCAATCATACACAGTTCGGCTTTTCAATGCTATTCTATTTATAGACCTGGATCCATGCGATCGCAACGCCTAAATTTTGTCAGGACCGGAAGGTAGCAGCAACACGGGATGCTTGTGGTAGGCGTGGTCTCCGGGTCGCCTTGTTTTTAGGAGCAGGCTTCGCATCATGGCAGGTTTTGGAGATATTCTGAAAAAAGCGGTTTACCTTGGTGTTGGTTTGGCAAGTTATGCCAGCGAAAAAGCTGGTGCGACACTGACAGAACTGCGATCGCAAGTCCAAAAGCTGGCTGATGAAGCGGTGTCACGCGGTGAGATGACAACCGAAGAAGCGCGGCGGTTTGTGGAAGACATGATGAAGCAAGCACAACAGCCGTCACCTGAAGCAGCGCCTAAATCTTCTCCACCATCAGAACCACGTCGGATCGAAATCCTCTCTGAAGACGAAGAACCTCAGCCATCTCCACCACCTCAAACCCCGCCTCAAGACGCCAACAATCTTCGCCAACAAGTAGAATCCCTGCGAGATGAATTAAAGCGGTTGCAGAACGATCAATAATTTGTAAGTAGTAGCAATGGCAGATGGGTCTGTGCTAGCTATACTAAATACGTAATATCAGATATCCCTAAAGATAAATGCTTTGAAAATTAGGGGCGGAATAACTTATGGAAAATTGGCAAAAAGACTTGTTAGGAATCATCGAAAACGTAGCTGAAGAGGTCGATCGCTTTTTTCAAGGCATGACAGAAGCGGTAGATGCATTATTGGAGCTATCGGAAGAAGTTACACACCAAATCCAAAATACCCTCGCGACTGAGTTTGACCAGTATTTGTACGATCTGGCTGAACCAATCTTTGAATTTTACACCGAAATCGAAGAAATCGTGATGGAAGGCGAGCAGGTTTTTCCTTATAAAGAGGAAGCTAACTTGCAGAAACACCCCGCCTGTGTGGGCTGTAATCATTACCACGGCATCGTTTATGATGGTAATGTGTTAGTCTGCGGAATGCATCCCTATGGCTGGGAGGATGCTCAATGTCCAGATTGGGAACACGAATCCGCAAGCCGGAATTAATTTCCAAGTAGGATCGGTATTGTCGTTATTGGAATATCTGTTGTCGTCAGTAACTCCGCTCCTATTGAGACGGAGCTTGTAAGAAATAAATCTTACGTGTCTGACTAGCCCACCGAGACTAGTTGCGGTTAAAACCTACGGATGCTTCCCCAGTCCGTAAACACTTTAAGACCTTTTATTGGGTCGTCGGATAATGCCGAGACATCTGTAGCTAGTTGGGCGAGGGGACTAACAACTTTACTCGAAGGATTATCTCCATGCAACGAGTAGCGGTCATGTCTAAATGCGGTTACGCATTGATGCCAACCAAACCCAGTCGGGCTAGACGTTGGCTTAAAGAAGGAAAAGCAAAAGTCGTCCACAACGTCCTAGGTATTTTCCAGATTCAATTAACTGAATCCACTGGCGACAAAGTTCAGCTAGTCGTAGCTGGCGTAGATCCAGGCAAACTTTACACTGGCGTCGCTATTCAATCAGCCAAGTTCACCCTTTGGTTGGCGCACTTACAGTTACCATTCAAAACGGTCTCTGGCCGCATGGAACAACGGGCCATGATGCGCCGGAACCGCAGAGGTCGCCGGATTAATCGTAAAGTTGCGTTTAACAAACGTGCTCATCGTCAAAAACGGTTTGACAACCGGAGGAACAGTAAAATTCCACCCAGCATTCGGGCAAACAGAGATTTAGAGTGGCGCGTATTGAGCGAGCTAACTGTAATTTTCCCATTTGAAACCGTAGTCTACGAAGTCATCAATGCCATTGGCGACACGGGTTTTAGTCCTGTAATGGTTGGTCAGAAATGGCAACTAGAGCAATTAAAATCATTTGGTAAAGTCAAGCAGCTTTTCGGCTGGGAAACGAACATTATCCGCACCCAGCTAGGACTCAAGAAACAAAAACATTCAAAGGGCGACGCAGTACCTGAAACCCACGCAGTGGACGGAATAGCACTGGCTTGCAGCGCTTTCATCAGGTATGGAATTGTTAGCCGTCATTCTATGGGCTGGAAGGGCAAAGTCAAGGTAACACCAGCACCTTTTGCGGTTATTCGCAGACCTCCAACATCGCGCCGTCAACTTCATCTTATGGTTCCGTCAAAGGGTGGAAAGCGCCGCAAATACGGTGGAACTGTTACCCGACATGGATTTAGGAAAGGAGACTATGTGGAAGCTATGCAAGGCTGTAAAACTTATCGCGGTTGGGTGAGTGGTGACACCGCGACGCAGGTATCTGTCAGCGACGCCAACTGGCAACGGCTGGGACAATTTAGCAAAAACAAAGTCCGGCTAATTAGACGTTCTACCGGACTAATCATCACTGCGGTTTAAACCGCACGCGTCGCTTAAGTCTCTTTCTCTAAAGCCACTGAGTTTCCCACTTACCGAGATTTTCTTATGAGCAACCCAACACCCGAAATGGTATCGCTACCAACGCAGGAAATGAAATATGGTGAACGCATCATTGATGAAGGACAGTTAATTACATTTCCGAATCCGCGCGTTGGTCGTCGTTACAATATTGACATCACACTGCCGGAATTTACTTGTAAGTGTCCTTTTTCTGGCTATCCGGATTTTGCCACAATCAACGTTAACTACGTGCCAAATGAGAAGGTGGTGGAATTAAAGGCGATTAAACTTTACATCAATAGTTATCGCGATCGCTACATTTCCCACGAAGAATCAGTCAATCAAATTTTAGATGATTTTATTGCCGCTTGCGATCCTTTGGAAGTCACAATCAAAGGCGACTTTACTCCGCGCGGTAATGTACATACAGTGATTGAGGCGCGTCATACTAAAAGTTAGAATTTTCGGAAAATCTGACGCCGGAAAGTGCAGACATCTACAACACTTCCGGCGATGGCGCTGACAAGCCTGGAAGAGTATCACTTATTAAAAGCGTTGACCCCTCCACTAGCTGGCAATAACGCAACTTCTGCAGAGTTAGTAGGATGTGAATTTAGTTTTTCTAAAATCTCTAAAAATTCTTGCTCAAAAGCAACTTGCGCCCGATTAGTTTTGCCACCAATATAGAGATGACCATCTTTTTGTAGCACCCACACTTGGGAGTGAGAGACGTAACTCATCACCACACCTAACATCAGCAAAGCAAATCCAGTATAAACAATGGGAATACCTGGATCGGCTTTAATTTGTAAGCCAGTACTACCAACGACTTCCAAAACTTTTAGTGTCACACCGTTGATTTGGGAGGACATTCCGGCGCGGACAGTATCAACTAGTTTGCCAGTCGCATCATAGATTAACACCATGCCTTGCATGTCTTTAGCTAACAGTGAGACACCTGCACTTAAATCAGGCTTAGTCGGAATCCAAGTTCCCCAAATTCTGCCTTTACCTTTAGTATCAAGAGGAGCCATTGGCAATTGGAAAATCGGACTATTGTTAATTCGCACCCGCACCGAGGAAATTCCCCAATCCGTTTGGTAAAAAGTCACACCACGATAGCGCAAAGGCTGGTTAACAAAAATTGTCCGGCGGTCTACTTGTTGACCTTGTTTGTCTAAAACCGATAAATCTGAGTAAAATTGGTCAATTCCTCCTTGTGGCGTGTAATCAATCCAAAAGCGATTAACTCGTACCGACCAATCTTTCGGGACTTGCGCTGCTGCTAGAGGACCAGCATCGACAATATTTTTCACTGTAAATGTATCGCCACTGGCAACCATTTCTTGAGCCAAAAATCCAGTCATTGCCCCCGCAATTCCACCGACTAAAATAGCAACAATGCCTACATGCACAATAATCGGTCCGATCCGTCCAGCAATTCCTTTGCGGGCATAAATTTTGTCGGTTTCTTCGGCAAATACTTTGTATCTACGACTTTGCAATAGATTTGGTAAAGATGCGAAATCGGCATCATCAAATTCGGCGCAGAGGGATAATTTCTGGAATTGGCGAGGTTCTGCGTAATATTTCCACCGTCGCGCTGCTTTTAAGGCTGGGAATTGACGGGTGAAGGTGCAAGCGGTGAGGCTAGTACCAAATAAAATTAGTAAGGCTAAAAACCACCAGGTACGATAAACATGGTCTAGACCAACTACCTGAATTACCTTCCAAGTTAAGAAGCCAAATAAGGCTGGGTGTTCGGGATAGTTAGATTGGTAATAGGCGGGGGATTGACCTTGTTCAATCACAGTACCACTGATGCTGAAGATAGCGATCGCTAGGAACATCACTATCGCCAGCCGTAGGTCTGTAATTACAGGTAACAACTCGCGCTTTAAGAACCGTTGTGGTAACAACCAGATGGAAGTTGGTAATGAATTTTCTGAAGTCATTTTAAAAAGTGCCTACCGGAATCCGAGAGATCAAAGAAAATACGCCAAATCCTACTAACAACGCCCCGCTAACTGGGTTAATCCAGCCAGACCAGCGGCGTAACTCTAATATTTTTTTAATTGAAGCTGTAAAAGTACCCGCCAAAATTAACGGTGCCACATAACCAGCTGTATAAGCAAGCAATAACACAGCGCCTAAAACTAAATCTTGCTTTTTTGCCACCCAACCAAGCAAACTGACTAAAACAGGTGTACTGCAAGGCGAAGCGACAACACCAAAAGTCATTCCTATCAAATAAGAACGTACTCCCTGAGGTAATTCTTGGGAAATCCAGTCCATCCCGCCAAAAGAAGGGAATTGCAGTGGTAAAGCTTCCAGCAAGTTCAGCCCCATGAGAATGGCAATTATGCTCACAATGATCGGTAAACCGATGCCGACTTGACCGTAGACTTTACCTAAGACAGAGGCGAAGATTCCTAATCCTGCTAAAGTTGTAGCTAAACCTAAAGAAAACCAAGTTGATTGAGCAGCAGCTTGCAGCCGACTTTTGGCTTCATAACCGCCAATGTAACCAATAGTAATCGGCAGCATGGAAAGCATGCAAGGTGTAAGGCTGGTAAGTAACCCAGCTAAAAATATGACACCGAAACTGACCCAGTTGAGATGGGTCAGCTGGTTAGAGACTAGAGTGTCAGCAAATTGTTCTAGTTGGTAAAGTCGAGTTTGCAAGGTTTCAAGCATGAGGCACTTGGATAGGGAAATGCTGATTCTGCTTGAATTTTAACGTACACTGAGTTGCCTTATGAACAGACTAGTTAATCTTTGACTCAGCGAGGAAAATGGAACACGCCATCAATCTCAAATGGTACCGTCTGACCAAAGAAGCCTTGATGAACTTCCACATGTAAATGAGGACCAGTACTCCAACCTGAATTACCGCTGTAGCCAATCAGTTGTCCAGCCACAACTTGATCTCCCTCATGGATGCCTACTTTTTGGATAAATCCTCGTTCTAAGTGTAAATATGCTGAACGATAGCCATTATCTTGTGCAATCACCACTGTATTAAATGTACCGGCATTTTCTGAACCTCCGCCGGTATCTTGGTACACGTCTCGGAGAAATACAACTTTGCCAGAGTGCATGGCGTAGACAGGTGTACCAATACTCGCATTCAGGTCAATAGCATAGCGACTTCTGCCATGATGTGAGTATTTACCGTTTGGTCCTTGGGTAATATATATACTTGTTTTTAATGGACTGGAGAAACCTTGGAGAGGATTAGATTCTGTAGGAATTGCATCAGATTCCTCATGAGAATCTGGTCCAGCTATTTGATTTGAATTGTTTTTAGTTGAAACTAAGCCGTGAATAAAAGTATGATGCACACAAGAAAATGGTCGTAATGCATTCGGACTAGATGGTGGATTCCCTTTAATTACACCATTAGGCACCCAGGTATTAGTACCTTGAATCTTAAGCCATCTTTCATTCCGTAAATTGTGCGGAAGATAAATATCATTGACATTATCACCATAAGTCCATCGGTCAAAGTATAAAACTTGATTGGGTTTTAACTGCACTGAACTCAAGGTTCTGCTTGTTGTTCCATAAGTGTCTTGACCAGAAGGGGAGTTAGTTCCTAAAACTTTTCTTAGCAAGGAGATGCGGCTAGAATAACTAGTTGAATCGCTATTGATACTGGATTGAAAATCAGGAGATTTGTCAACAAAATATTTGATTAGTACAGAATATGCCGGTGCTGTACCAGAAAAATTTGTATCTTCACCGCAGATAGATGGCTGAGATGTATTTGCTTGCTTCGCTGGCGAATTAAGTATTTCTGCTGCATAACTTGTACTGTTAGTAAAAATAGCTACGACTAATAATGTTGAGCTTAAAATAGAAAATCGCATAATATTTTATACTGATTACTATTTATACGCTAAACTTTATGTAGCTCAGAAATGGTTTTTATTATACATAGTCTACTGAAAATTATCCTAAGTATGGATAAAAAAGATACATCTTTATCCTGCCTTAGGAATACGTAAGACAATATGAACATCATCACAAATCAATACGGTTCAGTTAAGAATTTTCTCGCACTGAAGATCGAGGCTAGGGCGCAAGCTTTGCGCCCCTACAGAACCTGAATTTACGACTAACTGAACCATATTGCATCACAAATCACGCCGAGAGTTTTACTCATTCGACGCCAGTTGTTAACGTTGCAGGTGGAGATAATGCTGATTCTGTTTTTGAAGCCAACAACTGTTGGAGAAAATCAGCGCTGTTTACATATTCCTTTGAGAATTGGTATATTTAGAAACCCATTGCGAAAAGCTGCTCGGCTGTTAGATCTAATGTGGGAACTATATCTGATTCAATGCGCTCAGCACCAGCTACAGCAGTATCTTCGTACATACCATCAATCCATTTACAAATAGTAATTTGACGCATTTCTGGATCAACTATCCAATATTCAGCAATCCCTCGCGCCGCGTATTCAGTATGTTTGTAGCGATAGTCACGAGCGCGGTTTGTTGAACCTGGGGAAACAATTTCAATTACAACAGCGGGTGGTGGCATGTCACGGGTAATTGTCCCACGGGTTGCGCCTGCCAAAGCTGCGTGAGATTCCTCACTATGAACGATGAGATCGGGTAAGCGACACCTAACGCGTCGTCCTGTTACTTCAATTTCTGTATCTTTGTAAGCTAGTAACGCAAAAGGAACGTGTTTCGCTAACTCAAACAAGAGAAAACGCCCTAATGCTGAATTTTCCGGGGATTCGGGAGGCATTTCGACTAACTCACCATCGACCAATTCATAACTCTTATCAGTACCGTCGTCATAAACTAAATATTCCTCAAGCGTCAACAACTTAGTTTGTGGCGTAGCAGCTTGGGTCACGTCGTTTTTTCCTCTACTAGAGCTTTTGCTAAAATAGCAGCAGCTTCAAAAGAATTATATAAACCTTGAGTACCTATATTGTCCTGAGCATCTAACTCAGCTTCGTCTTGCTGTCGAATCGCTTCCTCTATCTCGTCAGGATATGCTTCTGCATAAGCCCAGACATTTACCAAGTCAGCAGCACTGAGATGAGGATAGCTGTCTAAGATAAAAGCATCACTAGCGCCTTGAGTCCGATAACTTACTAACAACCAAACAGGAATACGCGTTCCGGCAATGCAGGCATCACCACCCATCACACCGTCCGTTTTTGTAATCCCAAGCCAGTTGTTGTTAATACTATGGGTTAAGATCCGGATTGCCTCAACTTTCTCTACGGGTGTCATGGAAAGTAACTGTGCTTCTAATTCTTTTATTGTCATAAAAACTATTTCATTTAAAAATTAAATAATATATGTACGAATATTATAATATATTGACTTATGTTTTCGAGGATGACGCCAGCATTTTGATAAACAATAAAACCAATCTCGATAGTCCTACTAGACAGAGATAGTCGATTTCGTGAAACTCTTTGTCATCCGCACTACAGGCAGTTGCATGCCATTGGGAAGCGGAATCTCAAAGCGAGCGAGCGCATGATAAGCAAATGCAGTATACAAAGGTTCACCGGCAAGTGTTGCTACTAACTCAATCTTCTTAAAACCTGCTTGAATTGCCGCATATTCGCATGTTTGCATAATTCGAGTTCCGATACCTCGGCGCGACCAATCGGGATGTACAAAGAAGGCGCGGATACGTGCGCTTTCCTCTTGGGAGGGGTCAAGTAAAATATCTTGACTGTCGGCTAAAGAGCGATCGCCTCCAAAAAGCGTGTTTCGTTGACTCCAGCCACCACAGCCTACAATTTGTCCACAGGCTTCAGCTACAAAATAAGTACCGTCGATAATTAGCTGGCTATCTACCGCAAAGACTGTTCCTAATGCTCCTTCTATCTGTGCTGATGAATAGTAGGTAGCTTGCAGTTTTCGCGCTGAAAGTGGGATCAGTTCGGCAATGTAGGGAATATCATTATTTTGAGCCAAGCGGATTGTAATGGACATAGGTAGCGAGGAGCGTTGATTTATTGCAAGTACATTAACGATACTGCTTTTCGACGAAAGCGGAGGTGGATGGATGGATATGAGATAATATCTGAATGGGACTTATTTTCGTGGCTAAAAGAACTAATGACACAGATTATTCTTGAAAACTTAGACCCGATTTTGGTTGAAAAACTCCAAGTCCGTGCAATTCGCCAAGGTAGAAGTTTGATAGAGGAGCTTAAAGCAATTGTCAAGGAAGCTGTACAGTTTGAGACCGCCCCGAGTCAGCAGGAAACTATGAAGGAAGCAAGAGTTAGGCTCGCGCAAGTAAGGCAACAATATCAAGAGCGGACTTTTAGAGACAGTGCTGAACTATTGCGGGAGGATCGTCAGCTTTGAAGAAATTTGTTGTCGATGCAAATGTTGCAGTCAAGTGGGTTTTGCCAGAAATACATTCAGAGGCTGCATCACGCTTGTTAAATAGCGACCACACACTTTTAGTACCTGATTTTTTCTTTTCGGAAATTGGAAATATTTTTTGGAAGCAAGTTCGCTTTGGTACAAATACTTTAGAAGAAGCTGAATTAAATTTTAACCAGATTGCTATTACTCCTATACAAACTTACCAGTCCAAACTTTTAATCCCTTCTGCGTTAGAAATTGCTGTGCGAGTGCAGCAGGCAGTTTATGATTGTGTTTACTTAGCACTGGCTGTAAACCAGGGATGTCAAATGGTTACAGCAGACAAGAGGTTTATTAATGCGTTACAAGGTGATGACTTAGCAACTTATTTGTGCTGGGTAGAATATTTGCTGTAGATAATCAACGTTAATTATCGAAATTCCGGCAATTCCATTCATCAGGTACACTTGTAGCATTCGTATTAAACGCACAATATTACAGGGCTATTTCATTCTAAATAAGTCCTTGAGAGTGTTAAAATTAAAGCATCTACCGCCCCCTTTATGTAAAAACAGGTTCAAAATCACTGAAAGCCTTATGAGAGCGAGTGTTTGATATTTTTTAAAAGCATATTCCCTTATAAATCTTGCCTGTAAAGGTTTTAGCGTAATTAATGGTCAATTACCATAAGGGAAGCGGTAGAGCCTATATATCTTGCTTATTTTGTCAATTTGT
>Ga0209512_1002514_pt1 | contig 19259 bp, 20 predicted proteins | sample frozenSSSSmetaG_FD_184142 | JGI IMG/M metagenome (GOLD analysis project Ga0209512, IMG submission 184142) | Glacier valley bacterial and archeal communities from Borup Fiord, Nunavut, Canada, to study Microbial Dark Matter (Phase II) -... | ecosystem: Environmental > Aquatic > Freshwater > Ice >... | reverse complement strand
CCCGCGCGCGGCTTGTTGGCTCCACTGCTCTTCATTAGTCAAGACTCCAATGCGACCCCGACGGGGTGTCTTCGATCTGGATGCCGGCTGCGGCAAGTTCGTCGCGAATGCGATCGGCGGACAGGAAATCGCGCGCCTTGCGTGCCGCGTCCCTGTCCTCGAGCAATTTTTCGACGAGAGTTGCGAGCGCTACACTCGCCGGATCATCCGCAGCAGTCTGCCACTCTACGGCCATCGGATTGATTCCGAGAACTTCCGTCATCGCCAGCACCTGGCCCTGCAGGGCCGCGGCGCTGCCGAGGTCTTCCGCATCGAGAGCCGCATTACCGGCACGCACCTGCTCATGGACCACGGCCATGGCCTGCGGAATGGCAAGATCGTCATCCATCGCGTCAGCGAATTCGTGGGGAATGGTCTCCGCCACCGCGCCGGCAAACTGGGTGCCCTCGAGCCGTCGGGCCGCGCGATCGAGAAAGACCTCGATGCGATCGAGGGCAGCCTCCGCTTCGAGCAGCGCCCCGTCGTGGTAGTCGATGGTCGAGCGATAGTGCGCGGATCCGAGGTAGTAGCGCACGACCAGAGGGCGCGCCTGGTCGAGGAACTCGGCGGCGTAGATCGAGTTGCCGAGCGACTTTGACATCTTCTGGCCATTCACATTCACGAGTCCGTTGTGCACCCAGGCGTTGGCGAAGCCGTACCCGGCGGCGGATGACTGGGCAAGCTCGTTCTCATGATGCGGGAACCTCAGGTCGAGACCTCCACCGTGGATGTCGAACGGGGTACCGAGATACTGTTGCGCCATCGCGGAGCACTCGATGTGCCAGCCGGGTCGGCCAGGGCCCCAGGGCGAGGGGTAGGCGGCGGACACCGGCTCGTCAGGCTTCTGTCCCTTCCACAAAGCGAAGTCGCGGGCATCGTGTTTACCTCGGCTCGAATCCGCCGATGAGAGCTGGGCAGCCGCTGATGCCGCCAGATCGCCCGCTTTCTGGTTGGTGAGCTCGCCGTACGCTGGCCAGGATGCCACGTCGAAGTAGACGTCGGACGAGTCGCCATCGGCCACGTATGCGTGCCCCCGGTCGATCAGCTCGGCGATCAGGCGCTGCATCTGCGGGATGCTCGCGGTCGCGCGCGGCTCGTAGGTGGGCGCGAGGATACCGAGGCGCTCGTAGCCGCGACTGAACTCGAGTTCGAAGCGGTAGGCGAGGGCCCACCACTCTTCGGTGCCGCCGGTCGCGCTCGCGAGGATCTTGTCGTCGATGTCGGTGACATTGCGCACGAGAGTGACCTCGTAACCGCGGTAGCCGAGCCAGCGCCGCCACTGGTCGTAGACCAGGGCGGAACGCAGGTGACCGATGTGCGGCGAGGACTGCACGGTGGGCCCGCAGACATAGATGCCGACCTTCCCCTCGACGATCGGCACGAGGTCGATAAGCCCCTGCGAGCGGGAATCGTAGAGGCGCACTGTCACGCGCACCAGCCTACCGAGTGCTCCCCGAACGGATGCGCTGCAGCAGGCAGGTGGCGATCGCACTGACGCCGTCGCCGCGCCCGGTGAATCCGAGTCCGTCAGAGGTCGTCGCCGCGACGCTCACCGACGCGCCGATGAGGACGCCGAGTCTGGCCTCGATCTCCCCACGCCGGGTGCCGACCCTCGGATGGTTCGCCACGACCTGCACGGAGACGTTGCCGATCGCGAACCCGGCGGCCATCACGCGCTCGACCGTTGCCGTGAGGAAGACCTCGCCATGGGCATCCGCGAACCGTGGGTCTGCGCTGCCGAAGTTCGACCCGAGGTCACCGAGCCCTGCTGCGGAGAGCAGGGCGTCGCAGACGGCATGGCAGACAGCGTCCCCGTCGCTGTGGCCGGCCAAGCCGACTTCGCCCGGCCAGAAGACCCCACCGAGCCAGAGCGGACGGGCCACATCGAACGCGTGCACATCGATTCCGATGCCGGTGCGGGTCTCGACCGGACCGGCTGGCGACAGGAATGACTCCGCACGGCGAAGATCCCATGGGGTGGTGATCTTGAAGGCGAGCGCGTCGCCGTCGATCACCCGCACCTCGTGACCGGCGGCGGCGAAGAGTGCGGCGTCATCGGTGTGATCCGCGGTCGCCTCGGCGTAGGCTGCGGCGAGCTGTGCCCGCGGGAACCCCTGCGGGGTCTGCACCGCCACGAGTTCCGACCGGTCGACAGCGGCGACCACGAGCTCACCAGCCACCCGTTTCATTGTGTCGATGACCGCGAGGGCGGGGATGACACCCGCTCCGGTCTGCCGCACGGCCGCGACCACGGCGTCGAACTGTGCGGACGGAGTGAACGACCGGGCTGCATCGTGCACGAGCACGATGCGGATCCCGGGAGTGAGCACTGCGAGGCCTGCCGCCACGGAGCCCTGCCGCGAATCCGAACCAGCCACGACGGTCACCGATTCGTGCGCGGCACCGGCGACCTCGGTGGCGAGCAGGCGTGCTTCGGCGATCCATTCCGCAGGGGCCACCACCACGACCTGGGCCGACTCCGCGCTGCCGAACACCCCCTCGAGCGCATGGGCGAGGATCGTGCGCCCTGCGACCGCGACGAAGGCCTTGGGATCGGGACGCCCGAGGCGGGAGCCGGTGCCCGCAGCGACGACGACGATTCCGATCTCGGGGCTAGGACGCAAGAACCTCATCGAGCACGGTCGAAGCCTTCTCTTCGCCCTTCACCGTGCACGTCTTCACTTCGGTGATCGTCGCCCCACGATGACGCGGGTGAACAATCGTCTCGCCGACCTCGAAAATCATTGCTGGCACTCCGTTCCAGTGGCCTCGACTTTATCACAGGGCCTATTCGGCGGCGGGCAGGAGGCCTCGAGACCCGCCACCGTAGGCTAAACTTCGAACGGGTTTTGCGCGCCATCCGGCCAGCGTCACCCATCATCTTCATCCGTTCTGGAGGGTCCCGTGAGAGCTCGCATAGCTGCAACCGTCGTAGTGGCGGCTTCGCTGTTGCTCTCCACCGCTGGCTGCAGCTTCTTCGCCCCGCAGGCGACGCTGAAGCGTTACGACCCCAGCGACGGAGTGGGCGCGACCGTCGGCCAGGTCAAGGTGCGCAACGCGCTGCTGCTCACCAAGGACGGGCAGGTCGCAAGCTTCCTCGTCAACCTCGTCAACGACGGGGAGAAGACGGTGAACGTGCTCATCCAGTACAACGGAACCACCGCCAGCGGCACATCGGGCAAGGTCGACACCCGCGTGCAGCTCGACGCGGGCGAGGTGAAGACCTTCGGATCCTCCGAGACCCGCCAACTGATCTTCACCGGCATCGACTCGAAGGCCGGATCCCTTTTCCCGGTCTTCGTGCAGTACGGCACGCAGACCGGCGAACAGTTGCTCGTTCCGGTGCTCGACGGGTCGCTCTCCGAATATTCGATGCTACTGCCGACGCCGCTGCCGACCACGACTCCCCCGGTGAACCCGACGATCATCCCGGTTCCCAGCCCCACGGCGGCCACCACCCCGTAGACGAAGTGGCGGCGTCGGGGCCCAATGAGACGGGGGCGAGCTCGACGGCATCAGGGCTCGAATCGGTAGCCCAGTCCGCGCACGGTCAGCAGCATCCGCGGGTCGGACGGCTCCTTCTCGATCTTTGAACGGATGCGCTTGATGTGCACGTCGAGCGTCTTGGTGTCGCCGAAATAGTCGGCCCCCCATACCCGGTCGATCAGCTGGCCTCGGGTGAGCACACGACCGGAATTGCGCAGCAGCACCTCGAGCAGCTCATATTCCTTGAGCGGCATGGGAGTGTCGACCCCGCGCACCGCGACGGTGTGACGGTCGACATCCATACGCACATCGCCGGACTCGAGGACGGCGGTGTCACCTTCATCGGTCTCCACTCGCCGGCGCATAACCGCGCGGATGCGGGCGAGCAACTCACGGGTGGAGTACGGCTTGGTGACGTAGTCGTCGGCACCGAGCTCGAGGCCGACCACGACATCCACTTCGCTGTCCTTGGCAGTGAGCATGATGATCGGCACCTGCGATCGGGTGCGGATCTCGCGGCAAACCTCGGTGCCGGCGATTCCGGGCAACATGAGGTCGAGCAGCACCAGGTCGGCTCCGGTGCGGTCGAATTCCGCGAGCGCAGAGATGCCGTCGGCTGCGATCGCGGTCTCGTAGCCCTCCCGCCCGAGAAGGAAGGCTAGGGGCTCGCTCAGGGAAGGTTCGTCTTCGACGATCAGGATGCGCAACTCAAGCCTCTTTCAGGGATGCCGCCGCAGCGTGGGACGCCTCGGGCAGACGGATGGTGAAGGTCGAACCGTTGCCGGGCTGGGACCAGACACGGATGTCGCCGCCGTGGTTCTGCACGACGTGCTTGACGATACTCAAGCCGAGCCCCGACCCGCCGGTGTGGCGGGATCGAGCCGGATCGATGCGGAAGAAGCGCTCGAACACGCGATCGAGTTCGTCATCCGGGATTCCGATTCCCTGGTCGGTGACGGCGATCTCGACGATGCCGTCGGCGTTTTTGACGCCGACGCCGACCCGGGAACCCTTGGGCGAATACTGGATCGCGTTGGCAATGAGGTTGTGCAGAGCAACCGCGAGAAGCGGCTCATCGCCGTATACCTCGGCGCCAGTATCTCCCCCGCTGACGATGGTTACCCGGCTGGACTCCGCTGCCACGCGATTCTGGTCTACGGCGAGGGCGACCACGTGGTCGATTTCCACGACTGTGGGGCTGGCGAGTGCATCCGCGGCCTGCAACCGGGAGAGCTCAATGATTTCCTGGGTGATGCGCGCAAGGCGATCCGCCTCCTTGGTGAGACGTTTGGCGAAGCGGCGCACCTGGTCCGGTTCGTCGGATGCCACCTGCAGCGCCTCGGCGAGGAGGCCGACCGCTCCGATCGGAGTCTTGAGCTCGTGGCTGATGTTGGCCACAAAGTCCCGTCGCACCTCGTCGAGCCGGTACGACTCGGTGCGGTCCTCCGCGAGCAGCAGGATGTACCGCGCACCAAGCCGAGCCACCCGCACGAAGAGGTAGATGTTCGCGTCGCCGAAGGGGCCGCGAGCGAGCTCGAGCTCCTGGGTGATCGGCTCGCCGTAGCGACGCACGCGATCCACGATGGTGACAAGTTCCGGATGCACCAGCGCCTGGTTCCAGACCAGCCCAAAGGCCATCGCACCCGGGCTCGCCTTCACGACCGTATTAGAGGGATCGAGCACGACGCCGGCGGACTCGAGGGCCTCGATCACCTGGTCAACACCGTCCGGAACCGCAGTGCTCACCACCGCCACCGCGCGCTGCCCGCGGCGTGTGGAGGCGACGAGCACCGCCGTGACGCCAGCGCCGACGACAATGCCGAAAGCCAGCGCGAGCGGCACCAGCAGGGCGGAGTCCATAGCGACTAGATTAGTTACATTCGGGGGCTCGGCTCGTGCCCGCATGGTATCCGGCTCCCGCACTTGGCGTGTTGTTCAGGTGCGGTTCCCCTCCTGTTCATCTCCGCGGGGCAGGGTAGCACGAACTGTGCGGGAATTGAAGACTCGCAGCGAAAGGGACGGACACGATGCGCGAGGTATTCCAGCAGGAACTGGCGGAGGTGCAGGAGCGCCTCGTCGAGATCGCCACCCTTGTGGAAACGTCGATACACAACGCCACTCGCGCGTTCAACGAATCGAACGTGTCGCTCGCCGAGGCCGTCATAGCCGACGACGACAAGATCGACGAAGCGACGATCGCCCTCGATGAGCTCGCCATCAACATCCTCGCTCGCCAGCAGCCGGTGGCCCGCGACCTGCGCATCGTCGTGAGCGCACTGCGCATCAGCGCCTCGCTCGAGCGGATGGGCGACATGTCCGAGCACATCGCGCAGCTCGCACGCTACCGCTATCCCGACAAGGTGGTGCCGAAGTCACTTCGCTCCACGTTCGCGGAGCTCGGCCACCTGGACGTGCAGATCGCGCGCAAGCTCACCGAGCTGCTTCGCACGGAAGACGTGCGCATCGCCGAAGAGATCCGCAACGACGATGACCGGATCGACGCGCTGCACCTCAGCGTTTTCGACAAGGTGCTCGGGGAGACCTGGAAGGGCGGGGCCGTCGACACTGTGGATGCCACCCTCGCGTCGCGCTACCACGAGCGATTCGCCGACCACGCGGTCTCGATCGCAAAAAAGGTGCAGTACCTGGCTACCGGCGACTGGGTCGCCGCGCAACTCTGACCCTTCCCCACCCGGTTTGACTACCGCCACCCGGTTTTCACACGGAGGTGGGCGCAAAAACGGGAGATGGTCGCGCTGGTAGGGGCGCGGATCTACTTCTTACCCTGCGCTGCGACCGCCGCAGCACCGGCCGCAGCCGCTTCGGGGTCGAGGTACACGGCCGGCTTCACCGGCGCGAAAGTCTCGTCGAGGGTGTAGACCAGCGGGATACCCGTGGGGATGTTCAGCTCCGCGATCGCGTCATCCGCAATGTGGTCGAGGTGCTTGACCAGGGCGCGAAGCGAGTTGCCGTGCGCGGTGACGAGCACGGTCTTGCCCGCGGTGAGGTCCACGGTGATTTCGGACTCCCAGTAGGGAAGCATCCGATCGATCACCAGTTTGAGGGATTCGGTTCGTGGCAGATCGGCGCCGAGCCCGACGTAGCGCGGGTCATGGGCTTGCGAGAATTTGCTGTCGTCGTCAAGCGGCGGCGGCGGCACGTCGAAGGACCTGCGCCACGTCATGAACTGCTCCTGGCCGTATTCGGCGAGCGTCTGCGCCTTGTCCTTGCCCTGCAGCGCACCGTAGTGGCGTTCGTTGAGGCGCCAGCTGCGCTTCACATCGATCCAGTCGCGGTCGGCGACATCCAGGGCTATATCGGCGGTGTGGATGGCCCGCTTGAGCACACTCGTGTACTGGATATCGGGCAGGATACCGGATTCCCCGAGGAGCTCGCCGGCGCGCCTCGCCTCGGCGCGACCCTGGTCGCTGAGGTCGACATCCACCCACCCGGTGAAGAGATTCTTCTGGTTCCAGTCGGACTGGCCGTGGCGCAGCAGGATGAGCGTGTACGTCATGCGTCAACTCTAGCGAGCGGGATAATCGACCCATGCCCATCGGTTCGATCACTCGCGGGACCACCGGCACCAATCGCCTGCGCCGCGTCGACCGGTGGATCGCAGAGCTTCCGGCCTTCCGCCGGGCGGCTGATCCGTTGGTGGTCGACCTCGGTTACGGGGCATCCGCGATAACCACCCTGGAGCTGCACCAGCGCCTCTCACGGGTGCGTCCGCGGGTGCAGGTGGTGGGCCTGGAGATAGATCCGGCACGGGTGACACTCGCGGCGCTCTCCGCACGACCCGGAGTGCACTTCGCGCTCGGCGGATTCGAGGTGCCACTGCCCGATGAGCGCGAGGCCACGGTCATCCGAGCGCTCAATGTGCTGCGGCAGTACGACGAATCCGAAGTGCTCGCGGCGTGGCGTCTGATGGTGTCGCGCCTGGAGCCGGAGGGGGTGCTCGTGGAGGGTACCTGCAACGAGGTGGGCCGCGTGGCCAGTTGGGTGGATGTCACGGCCGACGGGCCCCGCGCCCTCACGGTCAGCCTGCGCCTCGCCGACCTCGAACGGCCGTCCATCGTGGCAGAGCGGCTGCCCAAGGTGCTGATCCATCGCAATGTGCCCGGGGAGCGAGTGCACGCCTTTCTCCTGGAGCTCGATCGACAGTGGCAGCTGAATGCCGCTCTCTCGGTCTACGGGCCGTCGCAGCGGTGGATCACCTCCGCCCGGGGCCTCGCCAACGAGGGCTGGCCGGTGCAGGGCGGTCGTTCGCGCTGGAAGCTCGGCGAACTCACCGTGGACTGGGCTGCGGTGGCACCGCAGGGTTTTGTGTGGTGACCCGGCCCCCGTCCACCTCCCGCCCGTCCACCTCCCGTTTTTGCGACCACCCCCCTGTTGACACAGGGGGGTGGTCGCAAAAACGGGAGGTGGTGGCGGAGGTGGCGGTGTCGCAAACCCGCACTCACACCTCGGGAAGCAGCGCGCGGGCCTTGTCGGCCGGTAGATCGGCAGCCATGAGAAGGTCGACCAGGAGCGGCCGCATCATCAGGATCACTACCGAGTCGGTCACCGGCGCACCCGCAACGGCAGTGTCGGGTCGCAGCCGCTCGGCGACCGCTACAAGTCCGACCCGCACGGTGTCTGCAAGCAGCGGGTCGTCGAGGCTCTGGCCGAGCAGCTCCACCGAGGTTCCCAGGCTCGCCACAATCGATCCGATCACGGGGCGCGGCACCCCATCGCGCACGAGGAAGTCGATGCGTCGCGCGATCACCCGCAGGTTGCGGGTGGCGAGGTCCATGCCGCGCAACACGCGTGCCTGGGCACCCAGATCCGGGCGCCGCCGATACAGGAATGGCGAGATCCGTGCTATCGCTGCCGCCGAGTCGACGGATACCGCCCAATTATCGATGATCGGCTGGGTGGTGCGCAGGCGTTCGAGGGCGTGATCCGCGGCCGGCTCATCGGCTTTGTCCAGCGCGACGGCGAGGGAGTCGAGCGCGTCGGTGAGCGACGCGAAGAGCGTGCGGGCGTCCCGTCGCACGAAACGGCGCGGATCCCGTGGTACGAGCGCGGTGACGAGCAGCGCGACGACTCCCCCGATGATGCCGTCGATGCTGCGGACGAAGGGTCCGCCAGCAGGAGCGGGCAACAGCATCACGAGTATCGCCTGCACCCCGGCAGCGACCGCGAATGCGTTGCTCGGCGACAGGGCGCGCGCGACCACCAGGGTCAGCAGCAGCACGAGAGCGAGCTGCCAGAGGCCTTGGCCCACCGCCAAGAGCAATGCCTCACTGAGCGCTATTCCGATGATGATGCCGATCGCCGTCTCGAGCACCCGGACAGGCCGGGCGTCCCGCGCGAAGCCCAGAGTCGAAATGGAGACCGTGACGGCGATGAGCGGCACCACATGCCCGAAGAGGTAGTGCGCCACCGCGAAGGCGGCGGAGGCCGCGATCACGATCTGCAACGCCGGCACGATCGACTCTATGGTGCGTTGGGCGGACGAGCGCAGGTCGAAGAGGTGCGGTATGACCGAGCGCAGTCTGCCCCCATCCATCCTCAGCGCTCGATCCCTAGCGCTTGGTCGCGCCGAGACGGGGCAGTCGTGGCACGTTCGCTGCCGCACCAGCCTCCGGCGGCACCACGATCTCCTGGGCCGCCGGAACCAGGATTCCCTCCGACCGCACCGCGAGCTCGGCGAGCGGGTCGGTGGTGCGCTTGACGACCGCGAGCGCGATCGGGCCAAGCTCGAAATGGCGGGCGGCGGATGTCACGTGCCCGACCGTACTCTCACCCAGCAGCACCTCGTCTCCCGGCGACGGCAGCACGGATTCCGAGCCGTCGAGATGCAGCATCACCAGGCGACGCGGCGGATGCCCGAGGTTGTGCACCTTGGCGACAGTCTCCTGCCCGCGGTAACAGCCCTTGGTGAGGTGCACGGCCGAGCGTAACCAGTCGAGCTCGTGGGGAATCGTCTTCTCATCGCCCTCGGTGGCCAGCCGGGGGCGCCAGGCGGCGATCCGCAGCGCCTCGAGCGCGAGGAATCCTGCGAGCGGGAGCTCGAGCCCGGCGAGCCCCGCACGGGCAATGATGACCTCGCTGTAGGTCCACTCCTTGGCCGGGTGGTGTTCGACGGTGGCGTACTGCCAGCCTCCGGGAGACACTTCCGACCACGGATCCTTCCAGACCAGCGGCACAGCGTTGGGCGAGGCGACGAGAATCTGGGGGGTTCCCAGGGTTCCGATCGTGGCAAAGTCTGCGGTGCGGTCCCGCAGCTCGACCCGCAGCATGAACACCATTTTCGAGAGCCAGGCGAACAGCCCGGGCGCTTGCTCGCGCTCGAGCAGCAGCCAGAGATCCACACCATCATCGAGCAGGCGCACGGCGTATTCGACCCGACCGGTTTGGTCGAGTAACAGGGTCTCGCTTGACTGCCCCGGCGTCAGGTCGGTGACGCTCTGCGAGGTGAGCGAGTTGATCCAGGTCAGGCGGTCGGCACCGGAGATGGAGAGCACTGCCCGGTGCGAGAGATCCACGACCGCCTGACCCTCGGCGAGCGAGCGTTGCTCCGCAAAAGGGTTGCCATAGTGGGCTGCGACGCCGGCATCCACAGCCACACCGTCGACGGCCGTCGGTCGCACGAGATCACTCAAGGCGGGCTAGCCGTCCGGATGCGTGGGTCGCGAGTTCCTGGCCGAGGGCGGCGAGATCCCAGGCCCAGAGCATGTGATTGTCGACCAGTCCATAGATGCGGGTGGAGGCGGTGTGTTCCTTTGAGGTGACAGATCGCATGACGGCGTCGGTCGCCAGGTCGATGCGCGGGCCCTTGACCTGCCCGACATAGAGCTCGCTGACTCCGCCCGGATGCAGGATCGACACTTCGATGTCGAAGCCGTCCGAGGCGTTGCGCAGCGTCTCCACCGCCTGCGCGGTGGTGAATGGCTGGATTCCGACGCCCTGCAGCAGGCCAGGTCCCCGGTCGCCCTCGGTGGCCTGCCGGCTCAGCCGCCAGTAACCGGTCTCGGTGGCGAGCGGCGTGAGGTCCTCATCGAGCAGCCAGGTGTACGAGCTGTAGTTCAGGTGCGGGAGTGCGTCGTGGGTGAAACTCAGGCGATGCCCGAACTCGTAGTTGCGGGTCTCTTCGCTGACGCTGTAGTTCACGACACCGGTACCTTCCCAGACACCGATGAGCCAGGACAGCGGCACAAGCTCAGCGGGCAGGTTGACCGGTAGATCGATCACGATGGCCCCGTACTAGCGCTGGCCGCGAAAGAGATTGAACAGCACCACAACAGAGACGTAGCCGATGGCCAGGGTGGCGAGGATCAACAGGCCGATGAAGAACAGCTCAAGACCGAGGTACATGTTTCAACTCTACGCGGCGCGGAGCTGCAGCATGCCCAGCACGACGGTGGCGATGCCGAGAATCACCACGGAGCCGCCGAGGCAGGCCATCATGCGGTCCACCAGGCCCTCTTTCTGCACGATCGCGAGCTGGATGCAGAAGGTGAGCAGCACATCCGCCGCGAGCACGAACGGCAACCAGCCGAGGTACTGCGTGTGAGGAGCGAGAAGACCGATCAGCACCGAGCCGACGACCGCAAGTGACCACACGGGAACGACGCTCGTGAGAGCGAGGCGGGTGGCGGGCTGGTCCATGGTCACAGTCCCAATACTGCACTACGCGCGCCTGGCGGAGCCGAGAAGTGCCTTTAGACTGTGGTTCGGCACATGGAGGACTCGTTGGCGCAGCTGTTGATCCTGACTTCCGCCGTCAACAGCGATGTCTTGCCCGCCCTCGGACTTCTCAGCCACCGGACGCGGCAGATTCCCGCCGAGCCGGCGTCGCTCATCACCGCGCCGAGTTGCGATCTGATCCTCGTGGATGCCCGGCAGGATCTGGCCAGAGCCAAAGCGCTCTGCAAGATCCTCAACACGACCGGCGTGAATGTTCCCCTCATGCTCATCCTCACGGAGGGCGGTCTCACGGCGGTGAGCGCTGACTGGGGCGTGGACGACGTGATCCTGGAGACTGCCGGTCCCGCGGAAGTGGATGCCCGGATCCGCCTCGTCGTCGGGCGCCAGGCCCTGGACAAGACCAGCAACAAGATCCACGCCTCCGGGGTAGTGATCGATGAAGCGAGCTACTCGGCGAAGGTTCACGGGCGGCCGCTCGATCTCACGTTCAAGGAATTCGAGCTGCTGCGCTTTCTGGCCACCCATCCGTCCCGCGTATTCACCCGCGAGCAACTGCTCAGCGAGGTGTGGGGTTACGACTACTTCGGCGGCACCCGCACCGTCGACGTGCATGTGCGGCGGCTTCGTGCGAAGCTCGGCGACCTCGAGTCGCTGATCGGCACGGTGCGAAACGTGGGCTATCGCTTCAACGTCTACGAAGACGACACCGAACGCCTTGCCCAGTCCGTCAATTCCTGACACTCTCGCCCGCCTCATCGAGCGGGCCAGGGATGCCGACGGCCAACCGCCGTTCTCGGACGGCTCGCTCGTGCAGCTGCGCACCGGCGAGAAGCAACTACTGGAGCTGGATGGGGCCGCTGCCGTCTACTCGGCAGTCGAAGCCGAATTCGTGGTGGAGCCCGTCCATCGCGGGAAACGAATCGGCACCCGGATACTCGAGCAGCTCCTGGAGTGCTGCGACCCAGGCGTGAAGTTCTGGGCGCACGGGGATCATCCGGCGGCCCGCGTCCTTGCGGCCAGTCACGGGTTCGCGCCGGTGCGGCGGCTGCTGCAACTGCGCGCATCGGTGGCCGCATCCCCGGCTGCTGACCGCTCGACCACGGGATTTCGCCCCGGAGTCGACGACGACGATTGGCTGGCACTCAACGCCCGGGCCTTCGCGTTTCACCCCGAGCAGGGGTCCGTGAGCCAGTGCGACCTCGACGGGCTGACAACGGAGTCATGGTTCGACCCGGGTGACTTTCTCCTGTTGCGCGACGGCGACCTCCTCGTCGGCTATTGCTGGCTGAAGATCGAGGATTCGATCGGCGAGTTCTACGTCGTCGGTGTCGATCCCGAGAGACAGGGCGAGGGGCTCGGCCGCCGCCTGATGGACGCCGGTTTCTCGCGGCTCGCGGCCCGCGGCATCCGTACCGCTGCCCTCTATGTGGAATCCGACAACGTGCCAGCCGTAAGCCTGTATCGCTCGCTCGGATTCACCGAGTACTCGGTCGACATCCAGTACGCGCGTGGCTGAGTCGTTCACCTGGCTGTTCGCAAAGAGGAGCGGATGACGGCAACAGGCGAAGTGCAATGATTTAGGTATGAGCAACGAGATCTACCTTGGCGACGCCGGATTGGCCACGGACGGTCTCGATGACGACGACGACGAGTCCAGCTGGGTCGACGACGGCACCCTGCCGGCGCAGCGCTATCTCGACCGGGAGCTGAGCTGGCTGGCCTTCAACACCCGGGTGCTCGAGCTGGCAGAGGATCCCGAACTGCCGCTTCTGGAACGGGCGAACTTCCTCGCTATCTTCGCGAGCAACCTCGATGAGTTCTTCATGGTGCGCATCGCGGGCCTCAAGCGCCGCATCCTCACCGGGCTCGCCGTTCCGACCAACATCGGGGCCGCGCCCACCGAGGTGCTCGCCATGATCCAGGATCGCGCGCACGAGCTGCAGGCCCGCCACGCGCTCGCCTTCCGCGAACTCGTGAAACCCGACCTCGACGATGCCGGCATCCACATCGAGACCTGGGCCGACCTCGGACAGGCCGATCGCGACCTGCTCGACAAGATCTTCGCCGCCCGCATCTTTCCGGTGCTGATGCCACTGGCCGTGGACCCGGCGCATCCGTTCCCCTACATCTCCGGCCTCTCCCTCAACCTGTCGATCCGGGTGCGCAATCCCAAGATCGGCAAGGACGAGTTCGCCCGCCTCAAGGTGCCACCGATGCTGCCGCGCTTCGTGCAGCTTCCGGACGACGGCAGCGGACTCCTGCGTTTCATCCCGCTCGAAGACCTCATCTCCAATCACCTCGGCGACCTCTTCCCCGGCATGGAGGTTCTCGATCACCACGAGTTCCGCGTCACTCGCAACGAGGATGTCGTGCTCGAGGAAGACGAGTCGGAAAACCTGATCCAGACCCTCGAGCGCGAGCTGCTGCGCCGCCGGTTCGGTCCACCGATCCGGCTTGAGATCACGGACGACATGGACGACCGCACGCTCGGCCTGCTCGTGCGCGAGCTCGACATCACCGACTCGGAGGTATACCGGCTTCCCGCCCCCCTCGACCTCGGCGGGCTGTTCGAGCTGAACAAGATCGATCGCCCGACGCTGAAGTACCGCCGGCATGTACCGACGACCGCGTCCCAGCTGCTGCCGCTCGAACCGAATGCGGCACCGGACATCTTCGGATCGATTGCGCGCCAGGACATTCTTCTCCACCACCCCTACGAGTCCTTCGCCACGAGCGTGCAGGCCTTCCTCGAGCAGGCCGCGGCGGATCCAGACGTGCTCGCCATCAAGCAGACCCTCTACCGCACCTCGGGCGACAGCCCCATCGTCGAGGCGCTCATCCAGGCCGCCGAGGCCGGCAAGCAGGTGCTGGCCCTGGTGGAGATCAAGGCGCGGTTCGACGAGTCGGCCAACATCTCCTGGGCACGCAAGCTCGAGAAGGCCGGCGTGCATGTGGTCTACGGACTCGTCGGGCTCAAGACCCACTGCAAGCTCGCGCTCGTGATCCGCCAGGAGAATGGCATTCTCAAGCACTACAGCCACATCGGCACCGGCAACTACAACCCCAAGACAAGCCGCATCTACGAGGACTTCGGCCTGCTCACGGCGAGCGGCACTGTGGGCAAGGACCTGACGCGCCTATTCAACGAGCTCTCCGGCTATGCGATCGAGAAGAAATTCAAGCGGCTGCTCGTCGCACCCCTCCACCTGCGCAAGGGCCTGATCAAACGCATCCGGATCGAAGCAGACAACGCCCGGAACGGCATGCCTTCGGGCATCCGCATCAAACTCAACTCGATCGTCGACGAAGCCATCATCGATGCGCTGTACCGGGCGAGCGAGGCCGGGGTACCGATCGAGCTGGTGGTGCGCGGCATCTGCGGCGTCAAGCCGGGAGTCGAGGGCCTGAGCGGCAACATCGAGGTGCGGTCGATTCTGGGTCGATACCTCGAACACTCCCGCATCTTCGCCTTCGTCAACGGCGGCGACCCGCAGGTCTACATCGGCAGCGCCGACCTGATGCACCGCAACCTGGATCGCCGGGTGGAGGCGCTGGTGCGGCTCACCAACCCCGAGCACCTGCGCGAGATTGAGGATCTGTTCGACCTCGCCATGTCAGACGACACCGCCCACTGGAAGCTCGGCGCCGATGGGAGCTGGATGCGCCGATACCGGGCGGATGACGGCTCCCTCCTGGAGGACATGCAGAATGTGCTGATGCGACAGGTTTCCCAGCGGAAGCGATCCGGAGTAGTGCGGTGACCCTCACCGGCCCCGCTGTCGTGCAGGCCGCGGGAGCGGTCTGCTGGCGCGAGACGACAACGGGCGTTGAACTGCTCGTCGTCCATCGGGGCGACCGCGCTGATGTCTCCATCCCCAAGGGCAAGGTCGATCCCGGGGAGACTCCCCCGCAGACCGCCGTGCGCGAGATCGCGGAAGAGACTGGGCTCGCGATCGCACTCGGAGCCCCCCTCGGTACGACCGAATACACGATGCCGGGTGGGCGCGAGAAGATCGTGCACTACTGGTCGGCCGAGGTCTCGGACGCCGCCATCGCCGGGTCGACCTTCGTCGCCAACAAGGAAGTCACCGCCGTGGAGTGGCTGTCGGTGACGGCGGCGCGCGCGGCCCTCAGCTACGACAGCGATCGTGACGTACTCGATCGGTTCTCAGCGCGGGTGAAGGCTGGCACTATCCGCACCTTCCCGATCATCGTGCTCCGACACGGTCGCGCGGTTCCCCCCGCGAGCTGGGACGGGCCGGATGCCACGCGCCCGCTGTTGCATCGCGGCCTCGAGCAGTCCCGCAGTGTCGCTCCCGCCATCGCCGCCTGGGGACCGGTGAAACTCATCAGCAGCCCGGCGGTGCGGTGTCTCGCCACGATCGAACCGATCGCCGCCCTCACCGACCTCGCCGTGAAACAGTCCTCCGGCATCAGCCAGGACGCTTTCGAAGACGGCGTCGCCAGAGTTCGCAAGACGATGCGAAAGCGACTCGCGGCTGGCGTTGCTGTCGTGCTCTGCAGCCACGGACCGGTGATACGAGACCTCATCGATGAGACGGCAGCGCTCACGAATACGCCACTCGACGCTCCTCTTCGCCGGGCAGGAATGCTGTCGACCTCGGAGTTCACGGTGCTGCACGTGTCGTCCGAGCATCCGGATGCCCCGCTCGTCGCCGTCGAGACTCACGGCCCGGCATTCCTCTAGAACGACGAGTGTTCAGGTCCTGTTAACCTCCAGTACACCGTCTGGGCCAGGTCTGGTCAATGAGCGTTTGTATGGTCGCTGAGGGGTCGGAATCGGCCCACGTCCTGTCTTTGAACTCCCGAAGGGAACCCTGTGAACATCAAGCGTTTTGGCAGCGTTGCTGCCATTGCTGTCGCAGCCACCATCGTCCTGTCCTCATGCGCGGCAAACGAGGCAGCACCCGCCGCCTCCGGATCCGCAGCCCCGGTGAGCAAGCTCAGCGGCACCCTGAACGGTATCGGCTCCTCCGCGCAGGGCGCGGCCGAGACCGCCTGGATCGCCGGCTTCCAGACCTCCAACCCGAAAGTCACGGTCAACTACGACCCCCAGGGCTCAGGCGCCGGACGCACCAACTTCATCTCGGGAGCCGCGGCCTTCGCCGGCTCGGATGCCGCGCTCAAGGATGCCGAACTCGCCACCCCCTCGCCGCTCTGCAAGGCCGGCACCAAGGCGATCGACCTTCCCGTCTACATCTCGCCGATCGCCATCGCCTATAACGTCACCGGCCTCAAGGACCTCAAGCTCGACGCCGCGACCATCGCGGGCATCTTCAAGGGTGCGATCACCAAGTGGGATGACCCGGCCATCAAGTCGCTGAACTCGGGAGCCACGCTTCCCTCAGCGGCGATCGTCGTTGTGCACCGCTCAGACGACTCCGGCACCACCCAGAACTTCACCGATTACCTCGCCGCGAACGCGCCGACAGTCTGGGGCAAGCCGGCTGCCCAGACCTACCCGTACGCCATCGGTGACGCGGCGAAGGGCACCTCGGGTGTCGCCGACGCCGTCAAGGGGGCTGCCAACAGCATCACGTACATCGACGAGTCCGGCGCGACCGGCCTCGGCATCGCGCAGCTGAAGGTCGGCTCCGCATTCGTGAAGATCAACGCTGCCGGTGCCGCCGATGTCGTGGCGAAGTCCCCGACCGTCACCGGTCGCGGCGCAAACGATCTCGCGATCGCGATCGACCGCAAGAACACGGACAAGAACGCATGGCCGCTCGTTCTGGTGAGCTACATGATCGTCTGCAACACCTACGCCGACCCGGCCAAGGGTGAGCTCGTGAAGGCCTACGCAGAGTACGCCGCAAGCTCCGAGGGACAGGCCGCAGCGAAGTCGCAGGCTGGTTCGGCTCCTCTCTCCAAGGAACTCGCCGCCAAGGTCGCGAAGGTGATCGCTACCATCAAGTAGTGAACTCGTAAACTCGGCCTGGGTTGCCTGCGTCTCGCAGCCCGGGCCGAGCCCGCGTTCCGACCCGGATCCTTAGTACCGTCCCACGTCAGGAAGAGATGGAATGGCAAGTCAAGCAACGGGAGTGATCAAAGCCCGAGTGCGACTCGGAGACCGGGTGTTCTCCAGCAGTACTGTCATCGCCGGCTCGATCATCCTCGTCGTACTCGCCGCCGTTGCCCTCTTCCTCGTCGTGCAGGCCATCCCGGCCATCACCGCCAAGGCCGGCACCCTTCCCAACTCCGCCCCCAACTTCTGGGCCTACGTCTGGCCCCTCGTCTTCGGCACCGTCTGGTCCGCCGCAATCGCCCTGATTTTTTCCATCCCCATCTCAATCGGGGTGGCCCTCTTCATTTCCCACTACGCTCCGCGCCGACTCGCCCAGGGCCTCGGCTACGTGATCGACCTTCTGGCCGCCGTACCCTCCGTCGTCTTCGGTCTCTGGGGCGTTCTCGTGCTCGCCCGAGAGATACAGCCCTTCTTCGTCTTCCTCAACGCCAACTTCGGCTGGATCCCGCTCTTCGGTGGCGTCGTCTCTGGCACGGGCAAGACCGTGCTCACTGTCGCCATCGTGCTTGCCGTCATGGTTCTGCCGATCATGACCGCCGTGTGCCGGGAGATCTTCCTGCAGACGCCCCGGCTGCACGAGGAGGCCGCACTCGCCCTCGGTGCCACCCGCTGGGAGATGATCCGGATGGCGGTGCTCCCATTCGCCCGCCCCGGCATCATCTCCGCCTCCATGCTCGGCCTCGGCCGCGCTCTCGGCGAGACGCTCGCGGTGGCCATGGTGCTCTCACCGGCCATAGTCATCAACTTCTTACTGCTCACTGCGCAGAATCCGAACACGATCGCGGCGAACATCGCGCTACAGTTTCCCGAGGCATCCGGGGTCGGCGTCAACACCCTCATCGCCTCGGGCCTCGTGCTGTTCGTGATCACCTTCATCGTGAACGCGATCGCCCGTGTTGCGGTGAATCGCCGCAAGGCATTCTCGGGAGCGAACTAGTGGCTGTGACTACGACGGGCCCGATGCCGAACGCTCTCACCGCCGGTCGCCTACCCAGAGGCGCGGTGTGGATGGTTCTGCTCGGCAGCTGGGTGCTCCTCGCCATCGTCTTCGCCCTCGTGCAGATGACCGGTGCGACAAAGCAGTACAACCTCGTCGGCGCGATCTTCCTCGGCACGGTGCTCTTCAACATTCTGCTGTTCGTCATCACCTACCTCGTGGAGGGCGCACGCCAGGCCCGGGACCGCCTCGCGAGCTCCCTCGTCGCCACCGCGTTCATCATCGCGCTGCTCCCGCTCGTGTCGCTCGTCTACACGGTGCTTCTCAACGGCCTGTCGCGCATGGTGGCACCCTCGTTCTTCTCCCAGTCGATGCGCAATGTGCTCGGAGCCGGTGGGGGCGCGGTTCATGCCGTCATCGGAACCCTCGAGATCACGGCCGTTGCCACGATCATCTCCGTGCCGATCGGACTGCTCACCTCGATCTACCTGGTCGAATACGGACGCGGCCTGCTTGCCCGTGTCATCACCTTCATGGTCGACGTGATGACGGGCATCCCCTCGATCGTCGCCGGCCTGTTCGCCTACGCCCTCTTGGTACTGGTGACCGGCAATGTCGGCTTCCGATCCGGTTTCGGCGGATCTATCGCGTTGTCGGTGCTCATGATCCCCGTCGTCGTTCGTTCCTCCGAGGAGATGCTCAAGCTCGTGCCCAATGAGCTGCGCGAGGCCTCCTACGCTCTCGGTGTACCGAAGTGGCTCACGGTGCTCAAGATCGTGCTCCGTACCTCCATCGCCGGCATCACGACTGCGGTCATGCTCTCAATCGCGAGGGTGATCGGTGAGACAGCGCCACTGCTCATCATCTGCGGGCTCACCACGAGCGTGAACTACGACCTCTTCCGGGACCGGATGATGACCCTGCCGGTTTTCGTGTACACGCAGTACTCCAACCAGGGCGCCAATCAGGCCGACTTCGTGAATCGAGCCTGGGCCGGAGCGCTTACCCTGATACTCATCGTCATGCTGCTCAATCTCGGCGCTCGCCTCGTCGCAC
>Ga0209512_1002513_pt1 | contig 19263 bp, 18 predicted proteins | sample frozenSSSSmetaG_FD_184142 | JGI IMG/M metagenome (GOLD analysis project Ga0209512, IMG submission 184142) | Glacier valley bacterial and archeal communities from Borup Fiord, Nunavut, Canada, to study Microbial Dark Matter (Phase II) -... | ecosystem: Environmental > Aquatic > Freshwater > Ice >... | reverse complement strand
CAGCTTCCCCGCCGCCGAAACCGCCGTGGTGATCGACCCGCCGCGCAAGGGCTGCACACCGGAGTTCATCGAGCAGCTCATCAAGTTCAGCCCGTTCCGCGTCGTCTATGTTTCCTGCGATCCCGCCACCCAGGTCCGCGATCTCAAACAGCTGAGCGATGGCGGCTATCAGCTCGAAGATGTCCAGCCCTTCGATCTCTTCCCGCACACGCGGCACCTCGAATGCGTGATGACGCTGGTGAGGAAACAACAATAAGGTCGTTTCCCGCCGTTTTCCCGGCTACGCTCGCGAATGAAGCCGCTTTTCGAGGAACTCGATTTCCGCCCGACGCCGATTGGAGATCTGATCCTACGCCGCCGCCGGATGGCGATGCTCGACGATCTGATGGTTTATGAAGTCCTGCTAGGCAACGGTTACCTCATGTCCAGCTTGTTTCACGACGTGGAGGAGGCGCTGGCGGATCTCGGACTGGCGGCGGTGGAAGGGGAGGGCTTGCAGGTCGTCGTCGGCGGGCTGGGGCTGGGTTATACGGCGGTCGCCGCCCTGCGGGACGCGCGGGTGGCGGAGCTGCTGGTGGTGGACGTGATGCGGCCGGTGATCGAGTGGCATGAAAAGGGAATGGTGCCGCTGGGTGAAACACTGACGGGCGATCCGCGCTGCCGTTTGGTGGAAGGGGATTTTTTTGCGATGGCCGCCGCACCGGAGCAGGGCTTCGACCCGTTGTCGCCGGGGCGGAAATTTCATGCGGTGCTGTTGGACATCGACCACTCGCCGCAGAATCTGTTGGACGAGAAGAATGGTGCGTTTTACGGCGCGGAAGGTCTGCGGAGGCTGGCGGCGCAGTTGCTGCCGGGCGGTGTGTTCGCGATGTGGTCCGACGACGCACCGGATGACGATTTCATGAAACGGCTGGGCGAGGTGTTTGATTCTCCTCAGGCGCATGTGGTGAGGTTTCCGAACCCGCTGCTGGACCGGGAGTCGGAGAGCACGGTGTATGTGGCGCGCCGTTACTCCATGTGAGAAAGCAGCCTGCAGATACAAATCGTGTAGGTGAGTCCGGCAAACATGCCGATCACCGTGGCGGTCCCCGAAATGCTCCGGCGGGTCGAAACCTCGCTGCGGGCGTAGAGGAAAAATGCGATCAGAAACAAGAAGAAGCTGCCTGATAGGCTGCTAATGCCAACGACGGCATCCGCGAATGGGATCCATTTCAACCAGACGAGTCTGACGTTCCAGAATAGAGAAGCCAAGAAGATCCAAGGCATGATCCCTGCCGCAGTCGTTAAGACTCCCGCGCATCTGCTGCTGAAACGATCCGCAACCACTGCGGTAACGGCAGCGGTACTGACGATGGACGCGGCTGCAAAAACGGCGAGAACCTGGAGTTCCATTTGAATTCTCCTTTGGGGAAGTCCGCACAGAGGACTGTGCGGACCACTTGAAGAACAGGCAGGAATGCCTGTGTTACGCCATCAGACCTTCATCAGATCCGCTTCTTTGGCGACGGCGGCTTCGTCGATTTTCTTCGCGAACTTGTTGGTCAGCTCCTGGACTTCCTTTTCAAAATCCTTCTGGCCGTCTTCGGTGATGTCGTTGTCCGTTTTCATCTTTTTTGCGGCGTCCATGCCGTCCTTGCGGGCGGCGCGGAGGCGGACTTTGGCTTCCTCGGCGAGCTGTTTGATCATTTTCACCATGTCACGGCGGCGTTCTTCGGAAAGCTCCGGAATGGGTACGCGGATGGAGCGGTCCGCAGCGGCGGGGTTGAGGCCGAGCTTGCACTCGCGGATGGCACGCTCGATGTCGCGGGTGGTGGCGGGATCGAAGGGCTGAACCACCAACATCCGCGGCTCAGGTGAGTTGATGACAGCGAGGCTCTTGAGTTTCGAAACCGCGCCGTAGGCATGGACGTGCACGTCGAGGTTCTCGATGAGCGCCGGGCTGGCCTTGCCGGTGCGCACGCCGGCGAACTCGTGGATGAGGTAATCGACGCACTTGGTCATCGCGTCCTCGACTTCGAAAATGGCTTCTTCTGGATCCATGAAAATTTGAGATTTGAGAGTTTAAATTTCAGATTCACTCGCCGTGGACGAGCGTGCCGATCGGCAGGCCGCGGAGGGCGTGGGAAAGATTGCCGTGCGGGGCGAGATCGAAAACGATGATCGGCACGTGGTTGTCCATGCAGAGGCTGAACGCGGTGGCGTCCATCACTTCGAGGCGGCTGGAAAGGCACTCTTGGAAGGTGACGGTTTCGTAACGTTTCGCGTCGGGATTTTTCCGCGGGTCGGAATCGTAAACTCCGTCCACTTGGGTGGCCTTGAGGATGACGTCGGCTCCCATTTCGCTGGCGCGGAGGGCGGCGGTGGTGTCGGTGGAGAAAAACGGATTACCGGTGCCGGCGGCGAAGATGACGACTTTTCCTTCGTCGAGCTGGCGCTCGGCTTTGCGGCGGATGAAGGTTTCGGCGACGTTTTTCATCTCGATGGCGGACTGGACGACACAAGTGACGCCGTGGTGTTCGAGCGCACCTTCGAGGGCGAGGGCGTTCATGACGGTGGCGAGCATGCCGACGTAATCGGCGGTCGCACGGTCCATCCCACGGGCGGAGGCGCTGGCACCGCGCCAGAAATTCCCGCCGCCGACGACGATCCCGAGCTGGAGTCCCTCGGACACGGCCTCGCGGATTTCCAGGGCGATCCGATCGACGATTTCAGGCGAAATGTTGTCGCGGGAACCGGCTCCACGCAGGGCTTCTCCGCTGAGTTTCAGGATGGCGCGCTTGAAAGGACGGGGATCTTTGGTTGGGGAAGTCATGCGGAATTGGAGCTGGCCGATGAAAGCGGAATCCCCCCCTGATTGAAAAGGGAAAACACGGAATCAATTCGCGGCGGGTTCGTCTCCAATGACGAATTTGGTCCCGAGATCGCGCAGGCTGGCCTTCGCGTCCTCGGCACCGTCGATAATGATGTTCACGGTGAGCGGCTTCGACTGCGGGCGCTGGTAGGCGTCGAGCGTTTTTCTAACGGCGATGATCGCCAGTTTGAGGATCTGGCGGGTGGTGAGGTCCACGTCGGCCGGGATGGCGAGCTGGGCGACATCAAGCCGGACCTGAAGGCCTGCCTCGGTCATTTCACCGTTGATGCCGACGTTGCAAAGGACGAGCAGATTCGCCTCCTGGACTTTGTAGTTCGGGTTGTTCGTCGGCAGCAGGTGCGGGCTGCGGATGGCGTGGATGAGGTCCTCCGGCATGGCTCCGGACAGCGCCATCGGCCGTGACATGACGGACGCCTGGAGCGCCTCGCCGATTTCGGAAATGGCCTCGTCGCCATCGGTCCCGTGCAGGCTGATGGGTTCGAAAATCGGGACGACCGTGATCGTCGAAGCGCTGGCCGAGCAGGCCGCCCATACGATCGCCAGAACCGACGTGATCAGAGTTTTCATGAGTGGAATCCTGCATCAGACGGGAGAATGTGGCGAGGGGAAAGAAGTGGAGGCTGGGCTAAGGCGGGACGGGCAGGAATGGCTGCGTCACGCTGGGATATGCCGCTTTTGTTTCTATCAAAATTCTGTTTCTTCTTTCTTCCCGCGCTTGCCAAGCTGGCGGATCTGGGTTTGTCATGGGCCATGGATTATCTGGCCCGCGCGCGTTCCGTGATTGAGATTGAAACCGATGGTCTGCGCCGCATGTCCGAGCGTCTGGATGATTCCTTCACCGCCGCCGTCGGGATCCTCCAGCACACGCTCGAACATCGCGGCAAGATCGTCGTGGTGGGCGTGGGGAAATCAGGAAACATCGGTCACAAGATCGCCGCGACGTTCAATTCCACCGGCGCGACCGCCGTGGTGCTGGATTCCCAGAACGCGCTGCACGGCGACCTCGGCCTGCTTTCCGATGCGGATGCGGTGCTCGCGCTTTCCTACTCCGGCGAGACCCGCGAGCTGCTCGACCTGCTGCCCTTCATCAAGCGCTTCGATGTGAAACTGATCGCAATGACCGGCAAAGTCGATTCCACGCTGTCCCGTTTCAGCGAGGTGACGCTGGATACGTCCGTCGAGCGCGAAGCCTGCCCGCTCAATCTCGCGCCTACCTCGTCATCCACGGCGATGCTGGTGATGGGCGACGCGCTGGCGATGGTTTTGCTGGAATCCCGCGGTTTCACGGAAGCGGATTTCGCCCGCTTCCACCCCGGCGGATCGCTGGGCCGCGCCCTGCTGACCCGCGTTTCCGACATCATGCGCTCGGATGCCGAACTGCCGACTGTGGCGGAAGATGCGAATGTTTTCTCTGCGCTCGACTCGATGAACCGGGCACGCGCCGGTGCCTGTTTGATTTTGAAAAACGATGGCACGCTCGCGGGAATCTTCACCCACGGCGACTTCGCCCGCAGTTTCCGTAACGATCCGTTGCTCGGTGAGAAGCCGGTGGAGAAACTGATGACCCGCCGCCCGGTCACGGTTCGGGCGGATGCGCTCGCAGTTGAGGTTTTGAAAACCATCGGCGCGAATCGCATCGACGATATCGTGGTGATGGACGAGGAGGGGAAACCCGTGGGGCTGATCGATACGCAGGACCTCGCGCGCTTGAAGATCGTCTGACAACGTGCCCGGTCTGCTTCTGGGGCACAAAAAAACCGCACCCGGTGAGGAGTGCGGTTTTTGAAAAATTCCAGAAAAGCTCAGCGCTTGGAGAACTGGAAGCGTGCGCGGGCACCGGGTTGACCCGGCTTTTTCCGTTCCTTCATGCGAGGGTCGCGGGTGAGGAAACCGAGCGGTTTGATCAGCTTGCGGTTCTCAGGATCCACTTGCGTGAGTGAGCGGGAGACGGCGTGGCGGATGGCGACCGACTGCGCCTGCTTGCCACCGCCCTTGACGACGACATTCAGGTCGAACTTATTCGAGAGCGAAACGGCCATGAACGGTGCGAGCACGGCGTTCTGAAGCTCGATAGTAGGAAGGTATTCCTCGAAGCTGCGACCGTTGATGATGATCTGGCCGGTGCCTTCGGTCATCCAGACGCGGGCGACTGCGGTTTTGCGGCGGCCGGTGGCGCTTTGGGTAGTGGTGGCGGACATGGTGGGAAAAAGTTAGAATTATTTGACGGCGTGGGCGACAGGAGCCTGGGCTTCGTGCGGGTGGGTCTCACCGGCATACACCTTGAGCTTGCCGAACTGGCTGCGGCCAAGGCGGGTCTTCGGGATCATGCCCCAGACCGCGCGCTCGACGAGAAGGATCGGGCGGCGCTCACGGACGATGCGTGGCGTCTCGACCTTCTGTCCGCCGACATAGCCGGAGAAGCGGGTGTAGATCTTGGACGTTTCCTTGGTGCCGGTAAGGACAACCTGATCGGCGTTGATCACGACGACAAAGTCACCGGTATCAACGTGGGAGGTGAAAATAGGCTTGTGCTTGCCGCGGAGGAGGCGTGCGGCCTCAACAGCGACTTGGCCGAGGACCTTGCCCTTGGCGTCGATCACATACCACTTGCGCTCGACTTCGTGCGGCTTGGCGGAAAACGTCTTCATGTGCTTGTATAAAAAATAACTTCGGACACACGGGATGTGCGAAGGGGTGGGGAAACTAGGGAGCGGGTTTCCGGGTGTCAACCGGGAAATCGCGGGAATTTTCCTTTAATTTCCGCTCCCTAGGAGTTTGTCGGACTTACAATTCCATCCAAAATCAACATGTGGAATCTTCAGCCCTTGCCAACACTGTATACGGTAGTCGATTTTCACGAATTCCTGAAAGCAATGGGTTCGGCGCAATCTATCTGTTAACTTGGTGGCTGACCACCACAACATAGCCTTTCGTCGGTGTTCGCATCGTCTGCATCTTGTGCTTTCCAAGTCCGACAGGCTCCTAGTTCAGGACTTCATCGGATCATTTCACTTGATCGCGGCGAGCGACAACGGCGCGGCGCTGCTCGTGCGCTTGATCTTGATCACCTTGCTGATGCTCTGGTTGCCCACCGAGTCCACCGCGAAAATGGTGATGGTGTTCTTGCCAGAAACCAGGGACGCCTTGAACTGCCAGCTCGTGGTGCCAGTGGCGGTTTTCAAAGCGCCGTTGCCGATCTTGTATTGGATCGTGGAAATGCCAAAAGCGTCGCTGGCTGTTCCTTTGATCGTGACTTTGGATTTGGTGATGGTGGCGGGAACTGCGGGAGTGACCACCAGAAGCGGCTTGGTCACGTCAGCAGGGAAGCGGAGGACGCGGTTGCTCTCGGTATCGGCGATCCACAGGCTGCCTGCGGCATCGACAAAGGGCTGGCTGTAAGAATCGATGGACCCTCGGTTGGTGACGACTGCGGTGTTGGTCGTGAAATTCGGCTGGCCGACGACACCATTGGCAGCGGAGCCCGTGGCCTTGGTTGACGCACCGTCGAAGCGCAGGAGCCGCTTGTTGCCGCGATCGGTTACCCAAAGGGTGTCGCTGCTGGTGATCAAAACGCCGGTGGTGGCTCCCATCGTGGTGGCCGTTAGTCCAGAAGTATTGGTCGTGAAATTGACCTGCCCGAGCACGGCGGAGGCGCCTGCACCGTTACCGAGGGAAGAGGCGTTGGCGAAACGGAGGACCCGGTTGTTGTTGGCATCCGCGACAAAAAGAGTGCCGGAGCTGGAAACCGTTACGCTTTCTGGGAAGTCCATGCTGGAACTGGTGACGCCCGAGGTTGAAGTGGCGAAGCTTCCTTGTCCGAGGACAGCGTCCGCTGCCGCACCGCTGGCTTTGGTGCTGATGGAATCGAAGCGAAGCACCCGGTTGTTGCTGGAATCCGCAACCCAAAGCCGGTCCTGACTGTCAATCCAGACACCATATGGGGTGTCCATTTTGGTGGATGATGCGGCCGATGTCGTGGTCACAAAATCGGGCTGCCCGAAGACCCGGTCCGGAAACGGCTGGGTGTTGCGATAGCTCGCCGCCTCATACATAAGAACCCGGTTGTTGGAGGTGTCCGCGACCCAGAGCCTTCCCAAACGGTCAAAATGCAGTCCGATTGGCCTGTTCATGTTGAGTTCGCCCGAACCTGAAGAGGTAGCGCTGAATCTGGCCTGCCCGAAAACAGCCTCGGCACCGGCTCCGTTGAGAAGCGATGCGTAATCCGCGTAACGCAACACCCGGCTGTTGTTGCGGTCTCCCACAAACACCTTTCGTGTCATGGGATCGATGACGACTGCTTCCGGGCGTCGCAGTGAGAACGAACTGTGAACGGTCGGCACAGCGCTGGTGACGAAATCCGGCTGTCCGAGCACCAGATTGGCGATGGCATAGTTCGGAACGAGGTTGGCACCGAATACCTGACCGGCGAAGGCGAGGCACAACAGGGATATAGGGAGGTATTGTCTTTTCATGGGAGCCAAACCTACTAGCGGGCAGAGATCGCGGGATCAAGGAATTTCGAGCGTCTTTTTCGGTAGAAAACTATTCCTGCGTGTCGGTCGGTCGGCTCGGCGGCTCGTAAAGCGGGCGAGGCAGTGGCCCGGTCCCGGCATCGCCGTTGGCGGCTTGGGCGCGGATGGCTCCGGCGATGGCGTGCGCAAGTTTCTGACGATAAGCAGGATCGGCGCACAGGCGGCTCTCGGCGACGTTGCTGAGGTAGCCGCCTTCCAACAGCAGACACGGGATCTCCGGGTTGCGGGTCAGCCGGATGCGGCGGCGGACGAGGCCGCGGTTGCCGCTTTCAGCCGGACTCACGGACGCCATCGCCTGCTGGCAGCGGACGGCGAGGCCGTGGCTGTCCACACGCCAGTAGTAAGTCTCCGGGCCGCGGATGCCGGACGGGCCGCTGTTGAAATGCAGGCTCACGAGGATGCCACCATATTGGTTCGCCCGGATGACGCGCTCGTCGAGATCGACAAAGGTGTCGTCGTCGCGCATGAGGATGGTTTTGAAATCACCGCTGAGTTCGGAACGGAGGCGCTTCGCCATGTCGAGCGTGAGGTTCTTTTCCTGCTGGCCGGTGAAAGGGCTGGAGGCGCCGCTGTCCTTGCCGCCGTGGCCGGCGTCGATAACGACCGTCCGGAAGCCTTTCGGGCCCGGGCGGTGGCCCCACACATCGCGCCCGGCGGACGAGGGTGCGGAGGGCCCGGCGCAGGAGGCGAAAAACGCGGCGAGGGCGACGGGTGAAATCAGCTTGAGGAATTTGCTCATGCGGATACCCATCCCAGAATCGCCGCTAGAGGGGAAGCCCGGGTTTTGGCTAGCTTCCGTTTTCGCGGGTCTTGACGTTTGGGCGGAATCGGACGAATCCTTTGCCGTTGAAACTCTCACTCCTTCTCCCACCCGCCATGGCGCTCGTTCTGGTAGGCGTCTGGAACGTCTCGCAAATGCGTTCGATTTCCTCACTGGAAGACGAGCGCGTGACCCTGCGCCAGCGCATCGCCGCAGCGACGGGTCCTTCGGGTACCGGAATGATGATGGCCAGCCGCCCGTCGAAATCGGGCAAGGCCGGCTCTGACAGGATCGACTGGAAATCTCTCTCCTCCCAACTCGCGTCGGCGGAGGAAGGTGGCAGTGCCGGAGAAATGCGGGCGATGATGAATTTCCAACAACGCCTGGACAAGATGACCAAGGAGGAAATGATCGATGCGCTGGATGAGATCGCCAGCCTCAATCTGCCAGATGCGAGCCGCGCGATGTTGGAGTCGATGATCATCGATCCGCTGATCGCCCAGGATCCCGAAATGGCATTGAAGCACCTCGCCGACCGCATCCAGAGCGATCCCGACGGCGTCGGCTGGCAGCTTTCCAACGCCCTCAGAGAATGGGCGAAAAACGATCTGTCCACCGCTTCCGCCTGGTTCGACAAACAGATCGCCGATGGGAATTTCGACAGCAAGTCGCTCGACGGCAGGAGCGACGTGCGACTCCAGTTCGAGGGTGCGCTGATGGAGTCCCTTCTCGGTTCCGATCCCTCCGCCGCCGCCCGCCGGCTTTCCGAACTGCCGGAAGACCAGCGGCGCGAGGTTCTCCAACAGGTCCCGTTCGGCGAACTTTCCGAGGAAAGCCGGAACGCCTACACTGATCTGGTTAGAAATCTGGTCCCCGCAGACGAGCGTGAGGGTTCCTTCGCCCACATCGCCACCGAACTGGTGGGCAGCGGCGATTATGCCGACGTCAGCGCTTTCCTCAATGGCGTGCACGCCACTCCCTCGGAGCGCTCCGCCGCCGCGGGGGATGCTGCGGATTCGAAACTGTCGCAGCTCGCGATGGAGGGCAAGGTGACTGCCAAGAACGTCGATGAAATGAGGGCGTGGCTGAAAGACCAAGCACCGGGCCAGATCGACAGTATCACCGGCAAGGCGCTGGCCGAGGCCGCCCAGGAGCGGGGGAAATTCAAATTCTCGGACGCCGCACAGCTCGCGCTGCAATACCAGCAGAGCAGCGGCAACGACGACGTGCTCGTCGCGTTTCTCAAAAGCTACTCCGCCCGCTCGAATCTCGACGAGGCGAAGCATCTGGCGGAAATGATCAAGAATGACGCACGCCGCGCCGAGATCCTCAAGGGGCTGAACTGAAACCGCCGGCATTCATGAAGATATCCATCGCTCTATCAGTCATCATCCTCGCCATCGGCCTGGCAACGGGCCTCATGCACCGTCAGCAGTTGACGGCCCTCCGCCAGGACCGCGAGCAGCTCGCCGCCGAAGCGGTGAAACTCGGCCTCCGTGTCGAGTCCCCCGGTCATTCCGGCCAGCCGCATGTCACCAAACGCCAGCGCGAGGACCGCGACAACCAGACGCGCTCGGTTTCCTCACAGGTCACCGCCTTCGCCCGCGCCATGGAGGAGCATGAAAAAAACGGCGGTGACTCCGATGCCGAATTCCAAAAGCAGGGGATGGAGCTGATGGAGCGGTTGATGGGTCTCGACCCCGACCAGCTCAAGCTCGTCATCGACAGCCTGCGCGCCGACCAAGGGCTGTCAGAAGACACCCGCCGCAACATGATCGGTTTCTCCGTAATGATGCTGGCAGATGATCATCCCGCCGCCGCGCTTTCGCTGATCACCGCCTCCGCGGATCTGATGGGAGACAGCGACATGGGTCAGCAGGTGATCGTTTCATCGCTCGGAAAATGGGCGAAGGAGGACCCGCGCGCCGCCCTCGCCTGGATTCAGGAAAACTCGAAAAGCCACCCCGAGCTCGCCGATGACGACACCAAATGCAGCGTGCTTGCCGGTGCGGCGCAGACGGATCCGAAGCTGGCCTTCAAGCTTCTGTCGGAAATGGGCACCACCGAAATCACCGGCGCGATCCAGTCGATCACCGAAGCCGGAAAGTCCCCGCAGGAAAGGGCCGCCATTCTATCCGCTTTCCGCGATCACCTCGCCGGCATCAGCGACCCCGCCGAGCGCGATGCCCAGCGCGAGGAGGCGCTCGGCGGCCTTGCCCGCACCATCACCGGCGAGAGCTTCGACTCGGTGACGAAATGGGTTTCCGCCCAGAACCTCACTCCCGAGGAAAACGACCAGTTCATCGGCGGACTCTCCTACGACACGACCAAGGCCGAGACCGGGAAATGGATCGAATGGATGTCAAAAACCCTACCGCTGGACAAGCTGGGCGAGCGCGTCGGCGACCTTGTCGGCCAATGGACCCAGCAGGATTATCTCGCCGCTGGAAAATGGCTCAGCGCGGAACCCGAAGGCCCGGCGAAAACCGCAGCCGTCAAATCCTACGCGGAAACCGTGGCCGAATACGAACCCCAGGTCGCGGCGCAATGGGCGATGACCATGCCCGCCGGACAGGAGCGCGAGGACACGCTGAAGAGCATTTACGAAAACTGGCCTAACAAGGATGCCGCCGCCAAGGCCGCCTTCGCCACCGAGCACGGCATCACGCCGGATCCTACAGAAGGGAACTAGCGGATTGCAGCGTGTCGATGTCGGCCAGCGACTTGTCGTGCCGGATCGCCTTGATGCGTGGGAAACGAAGCGCAAGTCCCGAGTCGTGGCGCGGTGACCGCCGGATCGCGTCGAAGGTGATTTCCAGAACAACGTCCGGCTCCACATGATGCTTGCGCCGTTCCTTGCGCAGCGTGTGTTTTTTGAAATGTTCCGTCAGATCCTCGATCTCGTCGTCCGTTAGTCCGGAGTAAGCCTTGCCGATGACGCGGAGCCGGCCGCTGGCTTCGTCGCGCACGGCGAACGTGTAGTCGGATAGAACGTCCGAGCGTTTGCCATGACCTTGCTCCGCGATGACCACCACGCAATCGAGCGTCGGCATCACTCCCTTGAGCTTGATCCATGACTTCCCGCGGCGGCCCGGCGTGTAATGGCTGGTGGGATCCTTCGCGATGAGTCCCTCGTGGCCGTCCTGCAGGGCTTGCTTGAACGCCGCCTCGATTTCCGCCGGATTCTCCGCCGCGTGGATGGCGATGGTTTCAAATGGCGGAGCGAGTGCGAGCGCTTCCAATTTCGCCCGGCGGTCCAACAGCGGATGTTCCAACAGATCCCCTCCATCCGCCCACAAGATATCGAAGGCGATGAAACGCAGCGGCACCGAGCTGTCCTGGCCTTCGTCAGTTAGGAAAAGATCGCCATCCGCCATCTTGCGGCCGAGGCGTTTCTGCAAATCCGCGAAGCCGAGCTTGCGCCCTTCCGCGAAGGCAATGAGCTCGCCATCGAGGATGAAATCACCGCGAAGTTTTCTGGCAGAAACCAGCAGCTCCGGAAACTCATCATCGAGCGGGCGGAGATCGCGGGAAAAAAGTGAAACGCTGTCGCCCGCCTTGTGAAGCTGCGCGCGGATGCCGTCATACTTCGGCTCCAGCCACACCGGCGGCGCGAACGGCAGTTTTTCAAACAGCGGACGGTCGTCCTCCGCATCGCGTTCCAGCGGCGCGGCGAGCATGCACTTGATCGGAACCAGCGGCCGCAGGCTGGCGTCCGCGAGTTTCTGGTTTTTCGCCAGCAGGGCGGTTTCCCCGATGTCGCCCGTGAGCATGTGTGCGTGGCGGACTTCGGCGGCGTCCACCTTGAAGGCCTCGGCGATCGCATCCTCCACGAGCCCCTCCTTCAGTCCGATCCGCAGGTCACCAGTTAGTAATTTGACCACCGTCTCACCCTCCACCGGATGCAGCGTCGCAAGCCGTGCCGCGAGTTGTCCGATCCGGTCCAGCGATCCCTTGGCAGTTAGCAAACTCAGGAAAAACGCCTCCAGCCCCGGCAGATCGAGCGGTTCCGGCTTGAGCGGGATTTCCTGCAGCATCAGCCGCGCGGTCCGGGCGCTGTCGTTCTGGCTGATGGAAATTTCCCGGTAGCGTTCCTCGCGGGCGTTGGGAATGGCCAGAAGCGCGCGACGGATGGTCGCGGAGCCCGTGTGGAGCGCGCGGCGTCCGGCCTTTCTCGGCAGCGCCTCGCCCGTCAGCCAGACGGCGGCGAGGCGGAGGTCCGCTTCGCTGGTTAGACCGCGCAGATAGGCTGCGAGAAATCCGGTTTTTGCCACGCGGCTGCTGGTTTCGCCGACGAGGCGGCAGAGATCGCCGAAGTCCGCCAGCGCGCAGATCGCCCTGCTGTGGCGTGGTCCGCTGCCGGCGCGCTGGGCGACCTGGTTGATCGAGAGTTCGAGCTGGTCGCCGCCCATCGCGCACCAGGCGTCCATGCGCTTCGTCCGCAGCTCTGCGGCGAATTCCTTCGCGAAGCCGTGTACGGTCAGGATCCGCTTCGGCCGCACGCGCTGGATGCATTCCATCAGCCCGGGATGGTCGGCGTGATCGGATAGAGGAATCACCTCATCGACGCGGTAGCGGTATTTCGATCCTGGCTGCATCGCCCAGCCGGTGAGCATCGCCGTGCGTTTCGCTTTCAGGCCGCGCAGCAGTTTCGAGCGGATCGTGTTAGGCGGGGCGATCACGACATGGCCGGGCACCGCATGGCCTTCGAAAACCACCGGCTCCGGCAGCGTCGTCACGCCCGCCGCGCGGCAGGCGGTGGTCATCGCCGCGACCGTCGGATGGAGAAGCGCGGGAATCCCATGCTCGGTGAGAAAAGCAAGCGCTTCCTGCGCCTTGCCGAGCGAGTAACCGAAAAGCACCGGCGTTTCCCCATCCGCGAACGCGTCGTTCACGAAGCGCAGGATGCCCGCTTCGATTTCCATTTGGTTGGGAAACTCGTAGCACGGCAGTCCGAAGGTGGTTTCCAGAATGAGCGTGTCGGCAGCGAGGAAATTGACCGGTTCCGCCGTGCGTCCGCGGCGGGTTTTGAAATCACCGGTGTAAAGCAGGCTCGCGTTGTCCTTGATGCGGGTGACGTGCAGCATCGCCGAGCCGGAAATGTGACCGGCGGGCAGCAGCCGCAGCCGGAAACCGTCGCGTATGACCGGCACATGAAACGAAACCGGCTCGATCCGATTTTCCGCCAGATGAAAACGCTCGTGGATCAGCGCCGCCGTCACGTCCGAGCACAGCGCCGATTCGTGCCGCGCGAAGTGGTCGGCGTGGGCGTGGGAGACGAAGGCGCGTGGTTTCGCATCCCACGGGTCCAGCCACAGGTCGAGCTCCGGCAAATGCAGGCCGCGTTGAAAACGAACTTCAATCAATCGACGCTAGGGTTAACCCGGATGAAGGCGGATCGCAAAGGCAATCCGGGAGGGATTGCGAAGCGGAGCCGGTCATCCGTGAAGATTCCGGCCGAAAGGGCGGCGGACCTCGGCGAAGAATGATGCGCATTTCGATGAAAACGAGCGGAAAGGCGCCCCGGAAACGCGTTTGTGGAAATCCGGTCTCGTCGAGCGGTCTCGCCTGCTCCTTGCCATCCGCACGGACGCGGATGCTGAATCCGAGGTCCACGGCGGGTGCGACCGGCATCGGCTTCGCGTAGTGGGACCCACCGGTATCCGTCTTCACGCCTCAGTTGAAGATGTCCCAGTGCCACAAGCGGCCGTCACCACTCAGATAGACCTGGCCGCAGCAGATCCCGCCCACCGGCATGCCGATGTGCTTCAAGTCCGTTCCGCGGATCCATTCCGGCACACCGCGTTCGACCAGCGAGCGAATCCATGATTCAGTTAGGTTTTTTGTCGGCCGGATCGAGTTTGTCAGAACCGGCGTTTTTAAAAGGACCTGCCATTGCGAATTCGAAGTGCCAGCAGAGGCAGGCGGTTGCGGCGAGGGACCCGAGTCGGAGAAGGTTGCGGCGGGTGAGTCCGTTCATGAGAGTTGTCATTACGCTGCGGAACGTGTGGAGATCCATCGTGAAGCCGGAAGGGGATACGTTGCCGGAAAGTGGATGTTGCTGCTCTTTCTGTTTTCTGTGGCCGCTCACATTAGGATCGGAGGTGGAAGCGGATCGTTTCCACGAGTTCAATGATCCTTACGAGAGCGTGGGTTTTAGGACTTGAATCACCCTTTTTTGAATTCCGAGCGGAACAATAGCACCATGATCGGCACCAGCGACTGTGGTCCACCCGAGCAGGAATTCTGCATCAAACGAGTGTTGAAATGACAATCGTGCCTGCGACGGCAGATGGGAAAGTGAAAACGAGAAGCGCGGGAACGTTTTGAAATGGAAACAGGGATATTGCGAAATTCAGAACCGTGACGATTCCAATGATGCCGAGAGAAACCGTTGCAAAGCCTAACTGGGCAAAACCACCTTCCGGGCCAGCAGTTCGGTGACTCGCTCCGGAGAATACCAAAAGACAAGCGAACATGGCGAGCGACGGAAGCAGAGCCCCTAGCAAAAAGCGGATCCCGTATGCCAGGGTTCTTTTGCTCATGCCGACAGTGTGCTGTGAAATGGGTTCAACCATTTGCGCCACTGGTCCGATGTTTCGGAGGGGCAGCGGTTGAATTTCTCAAAGCGTGTGCCCCATCCGCGTCCGCTTGGTTTCGAGATACTTCTCGTTATGCGGATTTGACGGCAGGGTGATCGGCAGTTGCTCGACGATTTCCAGCCCGTATCCTTCGAGTCCGATGACTTTCTTCGGATTGTTAGTCAGAAGGCGGATGCGGCGGACGCCGAGGTCGTAGAGGATCTGCGCGCCCATGCCGTAGTCGCGGAGGTCGGACCCGTAGCCGAGTTTTTCGTTGGCCTCGATGGTGTCCATTCCCTGCTCCTGGAGCTTGTAGGCGTGGATTTTCGCAGGCAGTCCGATGCCGCGGCCTTCCTGGCGGAGGTAAAGTAAAACTCCGCCTTCCAACGCGATGTGCTCCATGGCGGCGGCGAGTTGGCCGCCGCAGTCGCAGCGTTTTGAGTGGAAAACATCGCCGGTGAGACATTCGGAATGGACGCGGACGAGCGTGGGTTTTTCCGGATCCACATCGCCGCGGGTGAGGGCGAGGTGGTGGCTGCCGTCGGTGGAAATCCGATAGAGATGGCAGTCGAAATCGCCCCAGTCGGTGGGCATCAGGATCGTCTGCTCGCGCAGCACAAGTTTTTCCGAACGGCGGCGGTATTCGATGAGTTGGGCGATGGTGCAGGCCTTGAGACCGTGCTTCTCTTGATAGGTTCCGAGCTCGCCGACGCGGGCCATCGTGCCGTCGTCGTTCATGATCTCACAGATCACCGCCGCGCGTTGCAGACCGGCGAGTTCCGCTAGATCGAGCGCCGCCTCGGTGTGGCCAGCGCGGCGAAGGACGCCGTCCGGCATGCCTTGCAGCGGGAAAACGTGGCCGGGTTTCACGAATGCGTCCGGGCCGATCGTGGGATCGGCGAGCAGACGGATGGTCAGCGCGCGGTCCGGCGCGGAGATGCCGGTGGTGATGCCTTCCGCGGCATCGACGCTCACGGTGAACGCGGTTTTCATGCCCTCGCGGTTGCGGCTGGCCATCTGCGGCAGGTCGATTTCCTCGGCCCGCTCGGCGGTGAGCGGCGCGCAGATCAGCCCGCGGGCGTGGACGGCCATGAAATTGACCATTTCCGCCGTGCAGAGCGAGGCCGCGCCGACCAGGTCCGCTTCATTTTCCCGATCCGGATCATCGGCGACGATCACCAGACGTCCGGCCGCGATTTCCGCGATGATTTCGTTGAGCGGACTGAAAAGGAGAGGCTTGTCGGACATGGCGAAGACGGTAGTGGGCGAAGAGCGGGATTAGGGAACATCCCACCGCGATCTTCAACCCCCATTTTACTAGTTCAAGGACGGATCATCCGGCGCTTCAGCGAGGATCCGGTGGAGCGGGGAAACGTGGCGCAGCAATTCCGACCAGAGGCCCCGGTCGTGCTCGTGCCCGAGCAGATCCTGCTGCGGACGCGCTGGAATCCACGAGCTGCGGCGGAGTTCGTTTTCGAGCTGCCCGGCGGACCAGCCGGAATAGCCGACGAAGGCCCGCACGATCCGGCCAGGCTTGTGGGCATGTTTCGTTGCGTCCTCCGCCGAGATCCGCAGCGCCCATTGCAGGCCCTTTTTCTTTTCCCACCAGAACGAGGAAAACGTCATCTGGTCACGCGAAACCGGGCCGCCCTCATGGACCGCGAGTTTACTCAACGAGGCGAATTCATGCCCGCTGAGGAAATCGCCGACCACTTTTCCGGTCGGGTGGTTCAGGATCAATCCGAACGCGCCCTCGTCCGACTTGTGCTCCGCGAGCAGGATCACCGCGCGGTTGAAAGTGCCGTCGCGTAACGAGGGATCTGCCAGCAGGAGTTGGCCCTGAAGCTGGATAGGGTGGTTCGGTGCTGATGGATCGTCGGCCACGAGGCCATCCTAATCCGATGTTGGAAAACCGCCAACAGCGGATTGAGGGAAGTTTTGGGGAAATTGGCTCGCGGGATGCAGTTTCGCCACCACTCTTGCCATCGTGATCCGGAATTTTTCTCTCCTCCTTCTCCTGTCCGGTTTCGCCGCCGCCGAGCCGCTGTCCATCCGGGCCGTCGCCGCGAACCTCACGTCTGACAACGCCCAGTCCTACTCTCCGGACAACGGCAACCACTCGAACCCCGAAGGTGCGGGCGCACGCATCCTCAAAGCGCTGAGGCCGGACATTGTCATGATCCAAGAGTTCAACACTACCGTGCCCGTGCGCCAGTGGGTGAACCAGACGCTCGGCGGGGACTATCAGTTCACTCAGGAAAAGGGCATGCAGATTCCTAACGGGATCATCAGCCGTTTCCCCATCGCGGAATCCGGTTCGTGGGACGATCCCGAGCTGACCAACCGTGAGTTCGCGTGGGCGAGGATTCGCCTGCCGGACGAAAAGGACTTGTGGGTCGTTAGCGTTCACCTCCATTCCAAGGGGGAATCCTCCCGCACCACCGAGGCGGTCGCGCTGGTGAAATTCATCCAAGGAAAAATCCCCGCGGACGCCCTGCTCCTCATCGGCGGCGATTTCAACACCCGAAATGACAAGGAGCCTTGCCTCAAGGAGTTTTCAAAAGCCGTCGTCATCCCGGAGAATCCACCCGCCGATCAGAACGGGAACACTAACACCAACGCCCCGCGCAACCGGCCGTATGATTGGGTGCTCGCCAGCAAACCGCTCGAAAAACACGCGGTGGCCGTGAAAATCGGTTCCAAGGAATTTCCCAATGGCCTCGTCTTCGACAGCCGCGTGTTCGAACTGCTTGATCCGATGGCAACCGTGAAAAAGGACGACAGCGGAACAAAAAACATGCAGCACATGGCCGTGGTGAGGGATTTTGTGATTTCTTGACATCCCGCAATCGGGTGATAGCGGAGTTTCAGGGCAAGCGTAGTGTGCGTCCTAAGTCCGATGGTCCGTTTGCTCCGCATTGTTTCCCCCGCCATTTTCGCCACCCTTGCGGTTGCTGAAGAGCGCGTGGAATTCAACCGTGATATCCGTCCCATCCTTACGAAAAACTGCACCTCCTGCCACGGTGGCGTGCAGGAGGCTGGCAACATCTCTTTCATCTATCGGGAAAAGGCGCTGGGTAAAGGCAAGTCCGGCGAGCGTCCCATCGTCCCCGGCAAGCCCGCCGAGTCCGACATGGTGCGCCGCCTGCGCAGCACCGATCCGGAAGAAGTCATGCCCAAGCCGAAACACGGACCGCCGCTGCCGGAGGCACAGATCACACTGATCGAGCGCTGGATCACCCAAGGCGCGGAATGGCAGGATCACTGGTCGTTCGTGCAGCCGAAGGAAACCCCGGTTGCGAAGGTTTCCAACGAGTCATGGCCGGCGGTGCCGTTCGACCGGTTCATCCTCCAGCGCCTCGATCAGGAGAACCTCAGACCCTCGCCCGAAGCGCCGCCCGCCGAATGGCTCCGCCGCGCGAGCTTTGATCTAACAGGACTGCCGCCATCAGCTGACGAGCTCGCCGTCTATCAGAATGCTGCGGCCACTGACCCCGCCGCCGCGCGCGCCGCCGTGGTGGACCGGCTGCTCGCATCGCCGCATTTCGGCGAGCGCTGGGCAGCGGTCTGGCTGGACCTCGCCCGCTACTCGGACACCTATGGATTTGAAAAAGATCCTAACCGTGACGTCTGGCCCTATCGAGACTGGGTGATCCGCGCCTTCAATGCGGACATGCCGTACGACCGGTTTACCATCGAGCAACTCGCAGGCGACCTCCTGCCCGACGCCACCGCGGACCAGCGCCTCGCCACCGCTTTCCATCGTAACACCCAGACCAACACCGAGGGAGGCACCGATGACGAGGAGTTCCGCGTGGCCGCCGTGATCGACCGCGTGAACACGACGTGGACCACCTGGCAGGCCACCACCTTCGGCTGCACGCAATGCCACTCGCATCCCTACGATCCGATAGAGCACGACGATTTCTACAAATTCACCGCCTTCTTCAACAGCAGCGCGGATTGCGACCAGGACAATGATTTTCCAAAAATGAAGATCGCTGAGGACCCGACTCTCTCCGCCGATGCCTCTTCGCTCGAAATCAGGATGCGCGTCCTGCGTGAGCAGCTCAACGCCGCCAGCCACGATCTGGCGGACACCTCCGGCGACTGGAAATTTTTCACGCCGGATGCCTTCGCCCCTTCCCACAGCAAACTAACGGTTTCTGGCGATGGTTCCATCCGTAGCGAAGGCACGCTGCCGAAGGGCAACTCCCACAAGGTCAGCGGCCCCGCTCCGGCGTTCAGCGCGCTGCGTTTGAACATTCTGCCCGACAACGACGATCCGAAAAAATGGCCCGAGCGCGGTTCGCTCGTCTCGAAGTTCGAGGTTAATTTGATAGATCCCGCGGGGGTGTCCACGCCGGTGGTCATGAAGGAGGTTTTTGCCGATCACCTGGGTGATCCCTTGGAGCCCGGCCCTGGCGGAAATGTCGGAGGCTATCCGAAACTCGAAGGTCCGCGTTGGTTCGTCTTTGTCCCCGCGCAGCCGGTCAATCCCGCTGCGGACTCGAAGTT
>Ga0209512_1002512_pt1 | contig 19277 bp, 18 predicted proteins | sample frozenSSSSmetaG_FD_184142 | JGI IMG/M metagenome (GOLD analysis project Ga0209512, IMG submission 184142) | Glacier valley bacterial and archeal communities from Borup Fiord, Nunavut, Canada, to study Microbial Dark Matter (Phase II) -... | ecosystem: Environmental > Aquatic > Freshwater > Ice >... | reverse complement strand
TACGGTGGTGTTCGACAAAACCGGCACCCTGACGCGTGATGCTTTTGCGCTGGGAGAGGTGCGTACCCGGGTCGGCATCTCGCGGGCGCAAGCCCTGGCCATGGCCGCCGCACTGGCGCAGCATTCGCTGCATCCGGTGTCGCGTGCGCTGGCGGCTGCCGGGCAGAGCGAAAAGCGGCAGCCCGTCGTCTGGGTCGCCGAAGCCGTGGAGGAATCTGCGGGGCAGGGCATGTCGGGTCGCCTGCGCAGCACTGCGAGCCCGGCTGCTGTCGTGTCTGGGCGTCTGGGCTCGGCCGGCTTTTGCGGTGTGGTCCTGCCCGAAACGGACCAGTTGCATGCCTGCCTGAGCGACGATCAGGGCTGGGCGGCCACATTTGAGCTGCGCGAGGATCTGCGACCCGATGCCCAGGCTGCCGTGGCTGCGTTGCTTGCCAGCGGGGTCGAGGTTTACTTGCTGTCGGGTGACCGGCCCGAGGCGGTGGCGCGCGTGGCGCGACAAAGCGGCATCAGGGAGGCCCGGGGTGGCTGTACGCCGCAAGACAAGCTCGCCGTCCTGCGCGGTCTGCAGGCGCAAGGCCGCAAGGTCGCCATGGTCGGGGACGGTCTTAACGATGGTCCGGTGCTGGCCGGTGCGCATGTGTCGTTTGCTTTCGGTCAGGCGGTGCCGCTGGCCCAGGCGCAATCTGATTTCGTCGTGTTGGGTGACCAGCTCGGCACGGTGGCGCAGACGTTTTTGCGCGCCCGTCGAACGCTCACCGTGGTGCAGCAAAATTTGTGGTGGGCAGGGGTCTACAACGCGGTGTGCGTGCCCCTGGCCGTCGTGGGCTGGTTGCCTGCATGGCTGGCCGGGCTGGGCATGGCCTTAAGCTCGCTACTGGTGGTGCTCAATGCCATGCGCCTGTCGGGCGCCGTCCAACCTTTGGAGGCCGTGTAATGGATATTCTTTATCTGCTGATCCCTTTATCTGTCATGTTGGTGTTATTTATTTTGGGAGGCTTGTGGTGGGCCATCTACCATGGACAATTCGAAGACATTGACGCTGAGGCCGAACGTATTCTTCGCAATGATTGATCCAGGTCAACGTACATTCCGTTACGCCGCGATACCCTTAAGAAGTTATTAAGAAGAGGTAGAAATGAAATTTGCCAATACACAGGCCACTGCTTACAACGACACCGTTGTCAGGCAGTTTGCCATCATGACCGTCGTTTGGGGGGTGGTCGGAATGCTGGTCGGCGTGATCGTTGCCGCGCAGCTGGCTTGGCCAGATCTCCTTGCCGATATTTCCTGGCTCAGCTACGGCCGACTGCGAAATCTGCACACCAACGCGGTGATTTTTGCGTTTGGGGGCTCTGCCTTGATTGGAACTTCCTTGTACGTCGTGCAGCGTACCTGCCAGGTGCGTTTGTTCTCGGACAAATTGGCCGCCTTCGTTTTCTGGGGCTGGATGGCTGTCATTGTGGCGGCTGCAATTTCTCTTCCCATGGGCTTCACCCAGGCCAAGGAATACGCAGAGCTTGAGTGGCCCATCGATATCCTGATCACGTTGGTATGGGTGGCTTACGCTATTTTGTTCTTTGGCACCGTGGGGACCCGCAAGGTGAAGCATATTTACGTGGCCAACTGGTTCTACGGCGCGTTCATCATTGCCATTGCAATGCTGCATATCGTGAACAATGCCTCCATTCCGGTCGGCCCCATGAAGTCTTATTCGGCTTATGCTGGTGTGCAGGATGCGATGGTGCAGTGGTGGTACGGCCACAACGCCGTCGGCTTTCTGTTGACTGCTGGTTTCCTGGGCATGATGTACTACTTCATTCCCAAGCAGGCCGAGCGTCCGGTGTACTCCTACCGCTTGTCCATCGTCCACTTCTGGGCGCTGATCTTCACCTACATGTGGGCGGGCCCGCACCACTTGCACTACACGGCATTGCCAGAGTGGACGCAGTCGGTGGGCATGGCTTTTTCCCTGATTTTGCTGGCACCCAGCTGGGGCGGGATGATCAACGGCATCATGACGCTGTCAGGTGCATGGCACAAACTGCGTGACGACCCCATCCTGCGTTTCCTGATCGTGTCGCTGTCGTTTTACGGCATGAGCACCTTCGAAGGCCCGATGATGTCCATCAAGACCGTCAACGCGCTGTCGCACTACACCGACTGGACCATTGGGCATGTGCATTCCGGCGCTTTGGGCTGGGTGGGCCTGATCACCATCGGCAGCATGTACTACCTGATTCCCCGCCTCTTTGGTCAAAAGCAGATGTACAGCATGAAGGCCGTGGAAGTCCATTTCTGGACAGCTACGATCGGCATCGTGATCTACATCGCGGCCATGTGGATTGCCGGCGTGATGCAGGGCCTGATGTGGCGCGCGGTCAATCCCGACGGGACCCTGACCTACACCTTCGTCGAAAGCGTCAAGGCCACCTACCCCTTCTATGTATTGCGCCTTGCGGGCGGCCTGCTGTATTTGGGCGGCATGCTGGTGATGCTCTGGAACACCTACAAAACAGTCATGGCGGGCCGCGCAGTGACCGTCACTATTCCGGCTGCAGTAGCCCACGCCTGAGGAAAACAGCAACATGGAAAACCAAAAAACCAGCGGTGGTCTCTCGCACGAGAAGATCGAAACCAACAACTTCCTGATGATCGTGCTGATTTTCATCGTGCTCGCCGTTGGCGGCATGGTGGAAATCGTCCCATTGTTCTTTCAGCGCTCCACCACCGAACCCATCAAGGGACTGCAGCCCTACACAGCGCTGCAAGTCATTGGTCGGGACGTTTACCAGCGCGAGGGCTGCTACAACTGCCATTCGCAAATGATTCGCCCGTTCCGCGCTGAAACCTTGCGTTATGGTCCCTACTCTGTGGCCGGTGAGTTCGTATACGACCACCCGTTTCAGTGGGGGAGCAAGCGCACTGGCCCGGACCTGCACCGCGTGGGCGGAAAGTACAGCGACGAATGGCACCGCATTCACCTGAACAATCCGCGTGACTTGGTGCCCGAGTCCAATATGCCCGCCTATTCATGGCTTGAGAAAGCCACGGTGAACGAAACCACCATTCAAGCCCATATGAAGGGTCTGCGTGCAGTGGGAACGCCTTACACCGACGCACAGATTGCAAGTGCACCCGCAGAAGTCAAGGGTAAAACCGAGATGGATGCCGTGATCGCTTACCTGCAGGTACTGGGTATTCACCGCAAATAACGTGACGGAGCTTCAAGCATGGACATCAACACACTCAGAGCCATTGTGACGGTCGTCAGCCTCATCACCTTCCTCGGAATTGTGGTGTGGGCTTGGTCCCGCCGAAATGCTGCAAGCTTTGAAGAGGCGGCCCAGCTGCCCTTTCAGCAGGACTGATGCACAAGCGTCAACGAACCGGAAAAGGAAGAAAAAAATGAGCGATTTCACCAGTAATTTCTGGTCAGTCTACATAGCTGGTATCTCGCTGGTCGGCATTTTTGCCTGCATGCTGCTGTTGTGGTTTAGCGGCAAGGCCAAGGCCATGACCGCCAACGACAACACCACGGGTCATGTATGGGATGGGGATCTGCGCGAGATGAACAACCCGCTGCCGCGTTGGTGGGTCTGGCTGTTTATCATCACGACCATTTTTGCCTTGATCTACTTGGCCTTGTACCCAGGTCTTGGCAGCTTTGCCGGCAAACTGGGCTGGACCCAGGTGGGTCAGTACGAAGCCGAGGTGGCCAAGGGCAACAAGGAAGTAGAGCCCTTGTATGCGCGCTTCAACGGCATGAAGCCTGAAGATGTGGCCAGGGATCCCCAGGCCATGGCCATCGGCGAGCGTTTGTTCATGAATAATTGTTCGCAGTGCCATGGATCGGATGCACGCGGCAGCAAGGCTTTTCCAAACCTGACCGATACAGACTGGCTGCACGGTGGAGCGCCCGACAAGATCAAGGAAACCCTGGTTCAGGGCCGTATCGGCAACATGCCGCCCATGGGTGCAGCCGTTGGCACACCGGACGACGTACGCAATGTCGCGCATTATGTAATGAGTCTTTCCAACAGCCCGCATGATTCGCTAAAGGCCTCTCTTGGCAAGGCCAAGTTTGGCGCTTGTGCGGCGTGTCACGGTGTCGACGGAAAGGGCAACCAGGCATTGGGCGCCCCTAACCTCACGGACGATATCTGGCTGCACGGCTGGGGAGAAAACGCTATTGTGGCCATGGTCAACAATGGCAAGGTCAACCAAATGCCGGCCCAGGCAGACAAACTGACCGAATCCCAGATTCATGTTCTGTCATCCTATGTGTGGGGCCTGTCCAACAAGGCTGGCGCAACGGCCCTGAAGTAATTCCTATCCCACCTGGAATCCGTGTTCGGGTTCCAGTACTGAGCCGTACCTGTGGATAAAACTGAAACTCCTGACACAAAGATCATTCCCGTCGTTGTTGGGGCTGACGCACCACCCCGAGCCTTGCCGGCTGACGCCGATGAGGTGATGGTCTCCCTGTACCAGGCGCAAAAGAAGATTTACCCGCGCAGCGTCTCGGGTTTGTTTTCGAAGTGGCGCTGGGGCTTGGTGTTTCTGACCCAAATCGTTTTTTACGGTTTGCCGTGGCTTGAATGGGGTCAGCGCCAGGCGATATTGTTTGACCTGGAGGCCAGGCGCTTTTATATCTTGGGCTTGGTCCTCTATCCGCAGGACTTCATCTACCTGACTGGTGTCCTGGTGATTTCGGCCCTGTCGCTGTTCTTGTTTACGGCGGTGGCCGGGCGGCAGTGGTGTGGTTACGCCTGCCCGCAAACGGTGTATACCGAAATTTTTCTCTGGCTGGAGAAACTGACCGAGGGTGATCGTTCGGCGCGCTTGCGCCTCGATAATAGTCCTATGTCCCTGAACAAGTTTGCGCGTAAAGCCAGCAAACAGTTTTTGTGGATTGCGTTGGCCTTGTGGACTGGGTTTACCTTTGTCGGATATTTCACCCCTATCAAAGAGCTCGGCTTGAGTTTCTTGAGCGCGGGCATGGGACCGTGGGAAACCTTCTGGGTATTCTTTTATGGTTTCGCCACGTACGGCAATGCAGGCTTCATGCGCGAGCAGGTGTGTAAGTACATGTGCCCGTATGCGCGGTTCCAGAGCGCCATGTTTGACAAGGACACTCTGATCGTGACCTACGACCAGGCGCGTGGTGAGCCACGGGGCGCGCGCTCCAAAAAGGCGGATCCCAAGGCTTTGAATTTGGGCTCCTGCGTGGATTGCACGCTGTGCGTGCAGGTATGCCCCACGGGCATTGATATTCGCAAGGGCCTGCAGTACGAGTGCATCAGCTGCGCAGCCTGCATTGACGTCTGTGACAACGTGATGGACAAAATGGGCTATCCGCGGGGACTGATCCGTTATTCCACTGAAAATGCGATGGCGCAGGGATGGACCCGCGCGCAGCTATTGCGCCGGGTATTTCGTCCGCGGGTGTTGGTTTATACCGCCATCCTGAGCGCCGTGACGATTGCGATGTTTGTCAATCTGGCATTGCGCACCCCGTTCAAGGTGGATGTGGTGCGCGACCGTACTTCGCTGGCCCGGATTGTGAGTGGGGGCAAGATCGAGAACGTATACCGTCTGCAGGTGATGAATGCCACCGAGAGCGCGCAGGACTATCGCATCACGGTGCAAGGGCTGCCGGGTCTGGTCATTGCTTCCGAACCCATGGTCTCGGTGGATCCGGCCCAGTCCCGCTGGGTGCCTGTGACCTTGCAGCTACCGCCCGATGGCGCGAGTGCAGGTTCACATGCGATCAATTTTGAAATTGAAGCGGTCAACGCTTCTGCGCGCCTGACCGAGAAGTCGGTCTTCCTGGTGCCCCGATAAAGAACGGAACTCCCATGCAAGAAAAAAAATCACCCCCGTGGTGGAAATTCGGTCATATGTGGCTGGTCGTCGGGGGGCCTGCGGTCGTGGTGGTAGCCTCATTTATCACCCTGTATCTGGCCATCATCACGCCTAATCCCATCATCGATACGCAGGCTGAGGCCCAGCGGGATCAGGTTGTCGCGCCGGTCACGGGCGCTACGCCCAACATGGCGCCCGCGATGCAGGCCCGAAACCATGCTGCAACGGGCGTCCTTGTGCCAGCCAAGCCTTGACGCGCTGCGTCCAGTCGCAACCACTGACAGGAGACAAAAAGAACATGTTTGCCAAACGACTGATGTGGATTGTCTGGCCGGCCTTTTTGGTCGCGGGTTTGATAGAGATGCTGGTATTTGCGATGGTAGACCCGCAGGACCTGCACTGGTTTGGCCATCCGCTGGCGATGTCTCGCGAAGCTGTCTACACGCTGGCCTTTTTCGCTTTCTGGATACTGACCATAATCTCCAGCGCATTGACAGCGCTGCTCGCCATGTCACCCGTCGAGGTGAATCGCTGACTTTTGCGGGTCGATGCGGGCTTGGAAGGACTGCCGAAAGAGTAGCCTTCGGGGCTGATGCCGCTTTGATGTGTGGCGTCGGGCCAGCGCCCGAGCCGCCAGGCACCCCCGGAGCTCAGGTGCAGGGTTGCTGGTTGTTGTTCACGATCAGCTTGAGGGCTTCCGTGTTGAGGATGCGCACATGTCGCTGCTTGACATCCACGATGCCTTCTTCTGCAAATTTTGAAAACGTGCGGCTGACCGTTTCGAGCTTGAGGCCCAGATAGCTGCCGATTTCCTCACGCGTCATGCGCAGCAGGAGCTCGGACTTCGAGAAGCCACGGGCATGGAGTCGCTGGACCAGGTTGAGCAGGAAAGCCGCCAGACGCTCCTCGGCTCGCATGCTGCCGAGAAGGAGCATGACACCGTGCTCCCGCACAATTTCGCGGCTCATGATTTTGTGGATGTGGCGCTGAAGCGACGTGACCTCGCGTGACAGTTCCTCGATGCGGTCAAACGGCATGACGCACACTTCAGCATCTTCCAGGGCCACCGCATTACAGGTGTGATGGTCGTTCACAATGCCGTCCAGACCGATAATTTCGCCCGCCATCTGAAACCCTGTGACCTGATCGCGCCCATCTTCCGTGGTGATGCAGGTCTTGAAAAAACCAGTGCGAATGGCGTACAGCGACGTGAAGTTTTCGCCATTGCTGAAAAGGGTGGCGCCACGCTTGACTTTGCGGCGGGTCGCGACGACGTCATCGATACGGTCCAGCTCTTCGGCGTTGAGGCCCAACGGCATGCACAACTCACGCAGATTGCAGTTGGAGCAGGCAACCTTGATCGCATGTGGATTCATGGGAGGTATTTGGGCGTCGCTGGCGGCGCCTGTTCGCCGACCCGTTTCCAAGGGTGATGGTGTGACATCCAGCATGGCATTCTCCAGAGAAGGGTTCGTTGTTTCGCGCGAGACCTTGTTCGCGATTGATCCAGGTCAAAAAAGTGAGGCGTGTTTCGCGGCATAGTCCATAGGCAGGCTCTTAGTCCAAGGGCTTGTGTGTCGAGGACCCGTTATGAATGCTACTGCGATTGATTGTATGCCTACACCATTTCCTGAATTGATTCGCCGTTTTGATGTGTCTGGTCCACGGTATACATCCTACCCGACAGCCGATCGTTTTGTGGAGGCTTTCACGTCGGAACAGTTTGTCCAGGCGCTTGAGCAACGCCGCAGTGGTGCGGCCGCCATGGTCCTTCCACTTTCTCTTTATGTGCACATTCCGTTCTGCGAGTCGCTGTGCTACTACTGCGCCTGCAACAAAATCATCACCAAACACCACGACCGTGGCGAAGCTTACCTGCGCTACCTGAGCCGTGAGGTCGACCTTCACACGGCCCATCTGGGCCTTGGTCAGAGCGTCAGTCAGCTGCATCTGGGTGGTGGCACGCCCACCTTCCTGAGCGACAGTGAGCTGCGCGAGTTGATGGCCATGCTGAGGCGCAGTTTTACATTTGCGCCAGGGGGGGAATATTCCATTGAAGTCGATCCGCGTACCGTCGACGCCACGCGGCTGGCCACGCTGGCCGAACTGGGCTTTAACCGGCTGAGCTTTGGCGTGCAGGACTTTGACCCAGTGGTGCAAAAGGCGGTTCATCGCATTCAGCCCGCCGAGCAGGTATTCGCCTTGGTGGCGTCCGCGCGCCGGTTGGGGTTCGAGTCCATCAATTTGGATCTGATTTATGGTCTGCCGCAGCAGACGCCTGAGTCGTTTGATCGCACGCTGGCCCAGGTCAACGAACTGCGCCCGGACCGAATTGCCTTGTATGCCTACGCGCATTTGCCCGAGCGTTTCAAGCCCCAGCGCCGCATCATTACCGCTGAGCTGCCCAACGCGGACGCCAAGGTGTCTATGCTGTCGCGCTCGCTGGCGGCTTTTCAGGACGCCGGCTACGTCTATGTCGGCATGGACCATTTCGCCCTTCCCAATGACTCGCTGGCAGTCGCCAAGCGCCAAGGCCGCCTGCACCGCAATTTTCAGGGCTACAGCACTCAGGCCGACTGTGACCTGGTCGGCCTCGGCGTGTCGGCCATTGGCCGGGTGGGCGCCACCTATAGCCAGAATGCCAAGACGCTCGAAGAATATTACGACCACCTGGACCAGGGCCGGTTGCCGGTGGTACGGGGCCTGGCGCTGTCGCGGGACGACCTGCTTCGCCGTGCCGTCATCATGGCGGTGATGTGCCAGGGCCAGTTGCAGTATGAGTCGATCGAGCTGGCCTACCTGATCGATTTCAAACACTACTTTGCAGCCGAACTGGAGACGCTTGCAGGCATGCAAGACCAGGGCTTGGTCGAGGTCAACGACACCGGTATTCAGGTCAGCGCCATGGGCTGGTTCTTTGTGCGCGGCGTGGCCATGGTGTTCGACCGCTATCTTCAGGCTGACCGCACGCGTGCAAGGTTTTCCAAGATCATCTAAAAACGGCCCATGCAAACTTCGCTGGCCGTCACGGCACTGCTCATGGGGCTCGCTGGCGGGCCCCACTGTATTGCCATGTGCGGCGCGGCCTGCGCCGGCATTGGCAAGGCCGCTGGCGCGCGCGGCACCTCGGCCATCTGGACCTTCCAAGCCGGCCGCCTGGCAAGCTATTCGGCGCTGGGCGCGGTGGCGGCGGCCTCCATGCAGGGGCTGGGCTGGCTGACCACACAGACGGCTGCCCTGCGTCCGGTCTGGACCATGTTCCATGTCGCCGCCATGATGCTGGGGCTGATGTTGCTGGTGCTGGCGCGCCAGCCCGTCTGGCTCGACTCAACGGCCCGGGGCATCTGGAGCAAGGTGCGGGCGCTCAATGCCGCCTGGGGGCGTGGCGCACCACTGGCCATTGGCGCGCTGTGGGCCTTCATGCCGTGCGGTCTGCTGTACTCGGCGCTGCTGGTGGCTGCGCTCAGCGGCGGGGCGCTCGATGGCGCGATGAGCATGGTGCTGTTCGCCGCCGGCAGCAGCGTGTCACTGTTGATTGGGCCGTGGTTGCTGCTGCGCTTGCGTGGCAGCGGCTCTGGCGAGTGGGGCATCCGGTTGGCGGGGCTGGCCTTGGTCGCCACGTCCGGCTGGGCCTTGTGGATGGGGCTGGCGCACGACACGGCGCCTTGGTGCGCTACGCCCTGAGCCTGTGAAGCGTAGCGGGCCCGGTCAATGGCGCCGCATCAGCGTGCTCTTGCCGAACAGGCTCTCGATCAGGTCAACCGCGATCTCCGCCGTGCCATTGCGTACATCCAGCGCCGGGTTCAGTTCCATCACGTCCAGCGATGCCATCCGTCCCGTGTCGGCAATCATCTCCATGCACAACTGGGCCTCACGGTAGGTCGGCCCGCCCTTGACGGTGGTGCCGACGCCCGGGGCGATGGAGGCATCCAGAAAGTCCACGTCAAAACTGACGTGCAAATGGGTGTTGTCATCCATGCCCGCCAGCGCGGCCTGCATGGTGTGGCGCATGCCCATTTCGTCGATGTAGCGCATGTCGAACACCTCCAGGCCCGCTTGCCGCACAAAACGCTTTTCACCCTCATCGACGCTGCGAATGCCGATTTGCCGGATGGCCGAGGGTTGCATGGCGGGCACGACCCCGCCTATGCCCGTGAGCGCTGCCGGGCCATGGCCGCACAGCACGGCCACCGGCATGCCATGCACGTTGCCGGTTGGCGTCAGCGCATTGGTGTTGAAGTCGGCATGCGCGTCCAGCCACAGCACCCGCAACTGTTTTCCGGTTTCCCGGCAATGGCGCGCCACGGCGCTGATGGAGCCAATGCCAAGGCAGTGGTCGCCACCCAGCAGGATGGGAAAATGGCCGGCATGCAGGCTCTGGAACATGGCTTTATGCACCGCCTGGTTCCAGGCCGTGACTTCGGCCAGATGCCGGTAGCCGTCCACTGGCGCCAGCCAGGGATTGGCCGGACCCGTCAGGTTGCCCTGGTCGTGGACTGTGAGCCCACGGCCTTGCAGTGCCTGCCGGATGCCGGCGACACGCATGGCCTCCGGCCCCATGGAGGCGCCACGGCTGCCCGCCCCAATGTCGGTCGGCGCGCCAATGAGGTCAATCGGTTTGTTGGTCATGAAGTTGTTTCCAGCGAATAGTGCGGCGCAGCCTGCCGGGGCGGGTGGGTCGATGTGCGGGCCAGCAGCCCAAAAAAGGTTTTTCGGATTATCCAGGTCGGGAATCAAGTCGATCTGTTGTTGGCCTTTGCGGTCTTCGCGCTGTAGCCGGTGCAGATGGCGCAGGGCCGGGTAGTCTTCGAGCGCAAATCCGACAGAGTCGAAAATCGTCACTTCTGCGGGCGAGGCGCGGCCGGCGGCGGCGCTGAGTCGCTGAGCGAACTCGGTCTTGCCCGGGCAGTCGCCGCCCACGGCATTCAGGTGCATGCCGGGTACGATCATTTCGGGCGTCAGGATGGTGGCATTGCGTTTGTCGGCCGTCACCGTGGTGACGATGTCCGCGCCCCGCACTGCCTCGCCCACGGAGGGGCGCAGCACCAGCTGAACGCCGGGCAAGTCAAGTGCGCCCAGGTTGCGCGCCAGCTTTCCCGTGGCCAGGCGGTCGACGTCAGATAGCCGGAGCTCGCGAATGCCCAGCATATGGGTAAACGCAATGGCCTGAAACTCGCTTTGCGCACCATTGCCAACCAGCGCCATGACGCGGCCGTCGGTCCGTGCCATCCATTTGGCGGCCAGCGCCGACATGGCGGCCGTGCGCAGGGCGGTGCTCACGGTCAGCTCGGACAGCAGTAGCGGGTAGCCGGTTTTTACATCCCCCAGCACGCCGAATGCGGTCACCGTCAGCAGGCCCAGCGCGGTGTTTTTCGGGTGGCCGTTCACATACTTGAAGGAGTACATCTGTCCGTCGCTGGTCGGTATCAGTTCAATGACGCCGACCGGCGAATAAATGGCGTGGCGTGCCGATTTGTCGAATTCGCTCCAGCGCCTGTAGTCTGCTTCGATTTCTGCGGCCAGGCCGGCAATGAAGACTGCTGGTCCCATGCGCCCGACGATACGCTGCATGCCTTCAATGCTAATGTGGTCAACCATGACGAGTCTCCCGATGCATGTGAATGTTGGGGCTGATTTCAAGAGCCAACGGGGCGAGGACGCCACCGAATTTCCCCTGCCATAGCCGTATTGTCTGCAAGCGGCGCGCTAGACAAAAGCCAGCAAGCTGAGTAATTTATGCAATGGCTTGGACAAATAGTCAGCCAGTACTGACGATTTGTTCATAAAATTCGCCCATGGACGATACCGACCGCCCATTAATCTCCTTGCTGCGCGATAACGCAAGGGCGTCTGTCGCTTCGCTGGCCAAGGTGTTGCGTGTCTCGCGCGGCACGGTGCAAAACCGCCTGAACAAGCTTGAAGCCGATGGCACCATCGTCGGCTATACGGCCCGGCTCAGGCCGCAGGCCGAGGCCCACCGGATTCGCGCGCTCATGACGGTGGCAGTCGAGGGCAACCGCATCGACCAGGTCCTGGACAGCCTGCGCGGCGACCCCGCCGTGGGCGCGCTGCACACCACTAATGGTCTATGGGACATCGTGGCCGAACTGCGGGCCGACAGCCTGGAGTCCTTCGACCGCGTGCTGAGTCGCGTGCGCCTGCTCGACGGCATCGCCAACACCGAAACCAGCCTGCTGCTGTCCACCTTCAAGCTTTAGGCCCTGCCTGGGGCCTGCGCACAGCCCCAGCCGCTAAACTTGGCACCCATGAACCTGGCCCCCGCCCAATTGTCCGAGCACCTCAAGCGAGGACTGAAAAGCCTCTACACCCTGCATGGCGACGAGCCCCTGCTGGTGCAGGAGTTTGCCGACGCCCTGCGCGCAGCGGCCCGGGCGCAAGGCTATACCGAACGCACCGTGTACACGGTGGCAGGCGCGCATTTTGACTGGAGCGAAGTGCTGGCCAGCGGCGGCTCGCTGAGCCTGTTTGCCGACAAGCAGATGATTGAAGTGCGCATTCCCAGCGGCAAGCCGGGGAAAGACGGCTCGGTCGCCTTGCAGCAGCTGGCCGAACGCGCCCAGGGCGACGACACCACGCTGACGCTGGTGCTGCTGCCCCGGCTCGACAGCGCCACCAGCAAGAGCGCCTGGTTTGCCGCGCTCGACAGCTTTGGCGTCACCGTCAAGTTCGACCCGATTGATCGCCGCGCCTTGCCCCAGTGGATCGCGCAGCGCCTGCAGCAGCAGGGCCAGCGCGTGGCGGAGGGCGACGAGGGCCAGCGCACGCTGCAGTTTTTTGCCGACCGGGTCGAGGGCAACCTGCTGGCCGCGCACCAGGAAATCCAGAAACTCGCGCTGCTTTACCCGGCTGGCGAGCTCAGTTTTGAGCAGGTTGAAAACGCCGTGCTCAACGTGGCGCGCTACGACGTGTTCAAGCTGTCCGAAGCCGTGCTGGGCGCCCAGCCGGTGCGCGTGGCCCGGATGCTTGACGGCCTGCAAGCCGAAGGCACGGCCGAGGTGCTGGTGCACTGGGCGCTGGCCGAAGACATACGCAGCATGAAGCGCGTCAAGGACGCGCTGAACGCCGGCCGGCCCATGCCCATGGCGCTGCGCGAAAACCGCGTCTGGGGCGCCAAGGAAAAACTGTTCGAGCGCGTGCTGCCCCACCTCGAAGATGCCGTGCTGGCCCAACTGCTGCTGGCCGCGCACCAGGTCGACGGCATCGTCAAGGGCTTGAAGCAGCCCGACTGGCCGCTGGACGGCTGGCAGGCCCTGCATCGCCTTGCTGGCATGGTGTGCGCGCAATGCGCTGCGCCTTCTGCGCCCCGCCGGCCGCGCTTGCCAGCGGCTGGTGCACGGGGCTAGGGGCCAGGGCGATGCGGCAGACCGCTTCCCTGTCCAAAAAACTCATACGCATTGGCGCCAGCTTGCTGGTGGTGGCGTTGGCGTCGATTGGGCTGACCCTGTGGGTGACCTGGCAGCTTGAAGGCGGCGCTGCGGCGGTCAACGAGGCCGGGCGCATGCGCATGCAGACCTGGCGCCTGGCCAGCGCCGTGCAGGGCGGCGTGGCGCGGGCCGAGTTGCAGGGCCTGGTGAGCCGCTTCGACGAGAGTCTGGCCGTGCTGCGGGCCGGCGACCCGTCCCGGCCGCTGTTTGTGCCCTGGGACGACACGGTGCGCGAGCGCTTTGCCACCGTCGAGTCGCTCTGGCATGAACAGCGCACGCAGTGGCTGGCCGAGCCGCCGCCCACCACGCAGGATTCGCTGCGGGCAGCGGGCGAGTTTGTGGACGCCATCGACCCTCTTGTCATGGTGATCGAGCAGCATCTTTCGCGGCTGACGGCCATTTTGAATCTGTTCCAGTTCCTGATGATGGCGCTCGCCATTGGCGGCGCGGTGGTGATGCTCTACACCGGCTACCAGTACGTGATCTACCCGCTCGGGCGCCTGCGCCAGGGGCTGCGCAAGGTCGAATCCGGCGATTTTGCCGCGCGCATCGAGGTCGACACGCAGGACGAGTTTGGCCAGGTCGCGGCCGGTTTCAACCGCATGGCCGCGACCCTGAACGCGCTTTACGTCGGGCTGGAAGCCAAGGTGGAAGCCAAGACGCGGCGCATTGAGGCCCAACGCGCGCGGCTGGAGGCTTTGTACGAGGTCAGCGCCTTTCTGGCCCATGCCAGCAGCATCGACGAACTGGCGCGCGGCTTTGCCCAGCGCGTGCGCACCCTCATGAAGGCCGATGCCGCCGCCGTGCGCTGGTCCGACGAGGCCAACCAGCGGTATTTGATGCTGGCCTCCGACTGTTTTCCGCAGGAAATGCTGGAAGAAGAGCGCAGCCTGCTGGCGGGCGCCTGCGCCTGCGGCAACCTGCAGCCCAACGCCCGCACCCGCGTGATTCCCATCCTCAGCCACGACGACGCGCCGGTGCGCCATTGCGCCCGCGTCGGCTACGAAAGCGTGGTCAGCGTGCCGATCCGGCTGCAGGACCGCGTGCTCGGCGAGTTCAACCTGTTTTTCCGCCACCCGGTCTTGCTGAGCGCGGGCGAAACCGAGTTGCTGGACGCGCTGGCCAGCCACCTGGCCAGCGCCCTGGAGGGTCTGCGCGCCGCCGCGCTGGCGCGTGAGGCTGCCGTCTCCGAGGAGCGCGCCTTGCTGGCGCGCGAGCTGCACGACTCGATTGCGCAGTCGCTGGCTTTTCTCAAGATCCAGGTGCAACTGCTGCGAACCGCCATTCAGCGTGAGCAGCCCGCGCAGGTCGCCACCGCGCTGGACGAGCTGGACACCGGGCTGCGCGAAAGCATAGGCGACGTGCGCGAACTGCTGGTGCATTTCCGCACCCGCACCAACACCGACGACATCGAGCAGGCCTTGCAGGAAACGCTGCAGAAGTTTCAGCATCAGACCGGCCTGCCCACCACCCTGCAGGTTCAGGGCCACGGCCTGCCGCTGCCCTCAGACGTCCAGGTGCAGGTGCTGCATGTGCTGCAGGAGGCGCTCTCCAATGTGCGCAAGCATGCTGGCGCCACGCAGGTCGGCATTGAAGTGCACAAGGGCGCGCGCTGGCGCTTTTCAGTGCGCGACAACGGCATCGGCTTTGATCCCGGGCACAACCACGGCGAATCCCATGTTGGCATGAAGATCATGAGCGAGCGTGCCGGACGCATAGGCGCAGATGTCACAGTAGTGTCCGCGCCGGACCAGGGCACCACGGTCAGCCTCACGCTGCCGCTTCATCCGGTGACAGGAAGCGGGGCAGAGAGCGCTCAGGATTCAACCCCAGCGACGCAGGAAACAACATCATGAACAAAATCCGACTGCTGGTGGTCGACGACCACACCCTGTTCCGCCGCGGTCTGATCGCGCTGCTGTCGCTCGACGAGCGCTTTGACGTGGCCTGTGAGGCCGGCGACATCGGCGAAGCCCTGCGTTGCGTGCAAGGCAGCCGGCCGGACCTGATCCTGCTCGACAACCACCTGCCGGGGGTTCGCGGTGTTGACGGCATCGCCGCGCTCAAGGACGCCGCCCCGGGCACCCGCATCCTGATGCTGACCGTCAGTGAAAACGAGGACGACCTGACGGCCGCGCTGCAGGCAGGCGCCGACGGCTACCTGCTCAAAACCGTGGAACTCGATCACCTGTCCGAGGCCATCATCAAGGTGCTGGCCGGGGAGTCTGTGGTCAGCCCGGAAATGATGACCAAGCTGGTCACCGCCTTTCGCACCAAGGCGCCGGCAGCGGGCGAAGGCGCCGCGACGCAGAACGGCAGCGCCCAGGGTGCGACGCCGCCGCGCGACCCGTCGGGCATGGCGCTGCTGTCGGCGCGCGAGCGCGAAGTGCTGGCGCACATTGCGCGCGGCGACAGCAACAAGGTGATTGCGCGCAAGCTCGACATCGCCGAAACCACGGTCAAGATCCACGTTCAGCACATTTTGCGCAAGCTGCAGCTGAGTTCGCGCGTGCAGGCTGCGGTCTATGCCGCTGGCCAGGCCGCGGACTGAGCACGCGTCACCAGGGGCGCGCAAACTGGCTTGCCGCGCGCCGCTTCGCCAGCGCCACAATACTCCTTTTTTAATAGCTGCTTGCGCCCGCTGTGCATGCGCTAGAGGCCTAAAACGCTTGAATTTAAAGGTTTCGCCATGCCGCACCGGCAGGCGCCACTGACCGCCTCCGGCCATCCTGAAGCCGGCTTCAGGCGGAGGCCGCCCTAGTTCTTTGGAACTAGGCCCTGCGCGCCGGCCTAGTTCTTTTTGCGTTGGCTTACGCCTCAATGGGGGATGTTCAAAGCGCCGGGAAAACCCGACAGTCAGTGCATGTCTCCTGGAGAAAGAAACATGGCCTCTGAGTTGGGTAATTCAAAAAAAGCGTGGTCGGTGCTGATCGTCAGCACGCTGGCGTTCACGGTCTGCTTCATGGTCTGGATGATGTTTGGCGTTATCGGCATCCCGATCAAGAAGATGCTGAGCCTCAATGCCACGGAGTTTGGCCTGCTCGCGGCCACGCCGGTGCTGACGGGCTCGCTGATCCGCGTGCCGCTGGGCATTTGGACCGACCGCTACGGCGGGCGCATCGTGATGGCGCTGCTGATGGCTGCCACCATTCCCGCGATCTGGCTCATGAGCTACGCCACCGCCTACTGGCACTTCCTGGTGATCGGCATGTTTGTCGGGCTGGCCGGTGGCTCGTTTTCGGTCGGCACGCCCTACGTGGCGCGCTGGTTTCCCAAAAACCGCCAGGGCATGGCGATGGGCGTCTACGGCGCGGGCAACTCGGGTGCTGCCGTCAACAAGTTTGTGGCGCCGGTGCTGCTGGTGGCCTTTGGCTGGGCCATGGTGCCGCAGGTGTATGCCGTCATCATGTTGGCCGCGCTGGTGCTGTTCTGGATGTTCAGCTATAGCGATCCGTCGCACCTGGTGCCCACGCATGTCACGTTCGGCGACCAGCTGAAAGCGCTGAAAGACCCGAAAGTGCTCAAGTACTGTCAGTACTACAGCATCGTGTTTGGCGGCTACGTGGCGCTGTCGCTGTGGATGGTGCAGTACTACGTGGGCGAGTTCGGCCTGGACATTCGCGTCGCTGCCCTGCTGGCAGCCTGTTTTTCGCTGCCGGGCGGCGTGCTGCGCGCCTTTGGCGGCATCTTGTCCGACAAGTACGGCGCGCACAGCGTGACCTGGTGGGTGATGTGGGTGAGCTGGATTTGCCTGTTTTTGCTGTCCTACCCGCAGACCGACTTCACCATCCTCACGGTCAATGGGCCTGCGACCTTTCACCTCGGCCTGAATGTCTACGCCTTCACCGCGCTGATGTTTCTGCTGGGCATTGCCTTTGCCTTTGGCAAGGCCAGCGTTTTCAAGTACATCAGCGACGACTACGGCGCCAACATCGGCGCGATCAGCGGCATCGTCGGGCTGGCCGGCGGCCTGGGCGGCTTCGTGCTGCCCATCATCTTCGGCGGGCTGATGGACCTGACCGGCATCCGCTCCAGCGCCTTCATGTTCATGTACGGCATCGTCTGGGTCTCGCTGATCTGGATGTACTGGACGGAAGTGCGTCGCACGGAAGTCATGGGTAAAAACGCGGCCGGCGCGCAGCAAGCTTGAGACGGAACTCTTTTCAGGAAACTACCATGAACACCAACAAAAATTCGAGCACCGACATCGCCGACTGGCGTCCCGAGGACGAGCAGTTCTGGGAAAGCACCGGCAAGCGCATTGCCTACCGCAACCTCTGGATTTCCGTGCCCAGCCTGCTGTGCGGCTTTGCCATCTGGGGCATGTGGGGCATTATCACGGTGCAGATGCTGAACCTGGGCTTTCCGTTCACCCAGGCCGAACTGTTCACGCTGACCGCCATCTCGGGCCTGGCCGGCGCCACCATGCGCATACCCGCGTCCTTCCTTATCCGGCTGGCGGGCGGGCGCAACACCATCTTTCTGACCACCGCCATGCTGCTGGCCCCTGCCATTGGTACGGGCATCGTGCTGCAGCACCCTGAGTGGCCGCTCTGGACCTTTCAGCTGATGGCGCTGTGGTCGGGCGTGGGCGGCGGCAACTTTGCCAGCTCCATGTCCAACATCAGCACCTTTTTCCCCAAGCGGCTGCAGGGCACGGCGCTGGGCCTGAACGCCGGCCTGGGCAACTTCGGCGTGACGACGATGCAGATCGTCATTCCGCTGGTGATGACCATGAGCGTTTTTGGCAGCTTTGGCGGCGAGTCGACGACGCTGGTGAAAGACAGCGGCTGGATCTTCGGCAAGATTGCCGCTGGCACGCCAACCTGGATCCAGAACGCGGGTTTTACCTGGCTGCTGTCGCTGGTGCCGCTGTCCATCCTGTGCTTTTTCGGCATGAACAACCTGAAAACCGTGTCGCCTTCGATTGGCGGCACGATCCAGGCTTTCCTGAAGATCATCTGGCTCTACACGCTGTCCTTCGTGCCGGCCGGCCTGGGGTTGTACCTTTACCTGCCCAAGCCCACGGGCCTGGGCCTGCTGAATATGTGGGTGGCCATGCCGCTGATCATCATCAGCACGCTGATGGTGCTCAAGCTCACCGCGTTTGGCCCCATGAAGGAAAACATCGCCAAGCAGTTTGCTATTTTCAGCAACAAGCACACCTGGTCGCTCACGGTGCTCTACATCGTGACCTTCGGTTCCTTCATCGGTTTTTCAATGGCCTTGCCGTTGGCCATCACCGTGATTTTTGGCATCAGCCATGTGCCTGACGCGGCCGGCATCATGCAGCACACGCTGAAGAACCCCAACGCCCCATCGGCCCTGACCTATGCCTGGATCGGCCCCTTTGTCGGCGCGGCCGTACGGCCCATCGGCGGCTGGATTTCCGACAAGGTCGGCGGCTCCATCGTGACGCAGATCATTTCGGCTGTCATGGTTGCGGCCTCGGTGGCGGTCGGCTACGTCATGCTGCTGGCCTACAAGTCGCCAGCGCCTGAAGCGTACTTCCTGATGTTCATGGTGCTGTTCGTGGTGCTGTTCACCGCCAGCGGTATTGGCAACGGCTCCACCTTTCGCACCATCGGCATGATCTTTGACCGCCAGCAGGCCGGCCCGGTGCTGGGCTGGACTTCCGCGATTGCAGCCTATGGCGCCTTCATTGCCCCGGTGGTGATTGGCGCGCAGATCAAGGCCGGCACGCCCGAGCTGGCGATGTACGGCTTTGCCATTTTCTATGCCCTGTGCCTGGTGCTGAACTGGTGGTTTTACCTGCGCCCTGGCGCAGAGATCAAAAACCCGTGAACGCAATCTCAGCACCATTTCTACCCCATTACCGGAGAATTAAATGAGTCATTTTCTCGATCGACTAAGCCACTTTTCCAACCCCCGGGAATCCTTCTCGGGCGACCACGGCGTCACCACCGCAGAAGACCGCACCTGGGAAGACGCCTACCGCAACCGCTG
>Ga0209512_1002511_pt1 | contig 19294 bp, 18 predicted proteins | sample frozenSSSSmetaG_FD_184142 | JGI IMG/M metagenome (GOLD analysis project Ga0209512, IMG submission 184142) | Glacier valley bacterial and archeal communities from Borup Fiord, Nunavut, Canada, to study Microbial Dark Matter (Phase II) -... | ecosystem: Environmental > Aquatic > Freshwater > Ice >... | reverse complement strand
GCAAACTTCAAATGGATGATGTTGTTCCTGAGCCTCAATTCTGATTTCAGATAGACATTCAACTCTTGCCTGGAGCTTTCCTCATTCGTCTTGTGGAAGGCGAAGTAGAGGATGCGGCTGCCGGGAGCGCCCTTGGTGAGGTCGTATTCCTTGTCGCGGGTGATGCCGCCGACGGTGAAGCGCTTGGCGAGGATGGGGCCGTCGCGGCCGTCCCGATAGATCATCGAGTAGATAAGGTCTTCGTCCTTGCGGAAAATGGCGACTCGCAGCGGCTTCTGACCCACGAAGACTTTGTCCGCCACCTTCATGACGCGCATCTTGCCGTCCTGGGTAAAGGCGATGATGTCATCGATGGTGGAGCATTTTTCCACGGGCTCGCCGTCCTTCTTCAGGCCGTAGCCGGCGAAGCCGTTTTTCGCGTCCAGATAGAGTGTCTCGGTGGCGGCGACGACCTGCATGCGGTCCACGCGGTCGAAGGAGGCGATCTCGGTTTTCCGCTCGCGGTCCTTGCCGTATTTCTTCTGGAGGTCCTCATACCACTTGATGGTGTATTTGGTGAGGTTGCGGAGGTGTTTCTCGGTCTCGTCGATGGATTTTTCGAGGCCTTTGATTTCCTCGTCGGCCTTGAAGGAGTCGAACTTGGAAATGCGCTTGATCTTGATTTCCGTCAGCCGGACCAGATCGTCCTCGGTGACCTCGCGCTTGAGGAGTTTCTTGAACGGCTTGAGGCCGTCGTCGATGGCCTTGAGCACGGCCTCCCAGGTTTCGCACTCTTCGATATCCCGATAGATTCGGTTCTCGATAAAGATTTTTTCGAGCGAGCTGAAGTGCCATTTCTCGGCGAGTTCGCCGAGTTTGATCTCCAGCTCCATCTTCAGCAGCTCTCGCGTGTGGTGGGTGACGCGGCGGAGGATGTCGGAAACGCCCATGAACACGGGCTTGCCCTCGGTGATGACGCAGGCGTTGGGAGAGATCGTTAGTTCGCTGTCGGTGAAGGCGTAGAGCGCGTCGCGGGTCTGCTCGGGATCGGCGCCGGCGGGCAGATAGACGAGGATGTCGGCGTGGGCGGCGGTGTTATCCTCGATCTTCTGGATCTTGATCTTGCCCTTGTCGGCAGCTGCAACGATGGACTCCATCAGCGCGCCAGTGGTGGTGCCGAAGGGAATTTCCGTGATGCGGAGGAAGCCTTTTTTCTCAGTGGAGATGCGGGCGCGGACGCGGACTTTTCCGCCACGGAGGCCGTCACGGTAGTCGGACGCGTCCATGATGCCGCCGGTGGGGAAATCCGGGACGAGCGTGAACGGCTGGTCGCGCAGGACGGCAATGGAGGCTTCGATGAGCTCGTGGAAATTGTGCGGCAGGACTTTGCAGGCGAGGCCGACGGCGATGCCCTCGACGCCCTGGGCGAGCAGCAGCGGGAATTTCACCGGCAGGGTGTCCGGCTCTTTTCTGCGGCCGTCGTAGCTGGGCAGCCAGTCGGTGGTTTTCGGGTTGAAGACGACTTCGTTGGCGAATTTCGTGAGGCGGGCCTCGATGTAACGGGGAGCGGCCGCACCGTCGCCGGTGAGCGTATTTCCCCAGTTTCCCTGGGTGTCGATGAGCAGGTCCTTTTGCCCGAGCCCGACGATGGCGGCGCCGATTGACTGGTCGCCATGCGGGTGGTAGTTCATGGTGTTTCCCACAATGCCGGCGACTTTGTTGTAACGGCCGTCGTCGATTTCGTCCATGGCGTGAAGGATGCGGCGCTGCACGGGCTTCAGTCCGTCGAACAAATGCGGCACCGCGCGTTCGAGGATCACGTAGCTGGCGTAATCGAGGAAATAGTCGGAATACATCGCGCCAAGCGAGGCATGTTGGTCCGGGTCGTGCGTCATGTGGCGGATTGGTTAAAGAACCCGGAGCATCGGCGCAAGCCTGACGTTTTGCGCCGATTCCCGGCCTTGCCGTCCGGAATCCGGGTGCTAATCATTTGAAATGACTACGAGTTCTGGAATTGGACGCCGCGATTGGCTGAAAACCGCGGCACTGGGGGGCACGGCTGCGGTGATCTCCCGCGCGCAGGTCACGGCGGAGCCGGTCGGAGCCTCCGGAAAAAAGGTGCGCGGCGTGGTTTTCATGGTATCCGACGGCATGAGCCCCGGCGTGCTGACTCTCGCCGAGGCCTATTCCAAGCTCACCCGCCAGAAGGGCACCCAGTGGTGGTCACTTTTCAACAACCGTAGCGCCTCGCGGGGACTGATGGACACCGCGTCCGCAAATTCGATGGTGACCGACTCCGCTGCGGCATCCAGCTCGTGGGGCGGCGGCCAGCGGGTCAACAACGGGGCGATCAACGTCAGCACCAACGGCAAGGCGATCCGCCCGATCGCAGAGATTTTGAAAAACAAGGGTGCGCGCATCGGCCTCGTCAGCACCGCCACCATCACTCACGCCACTCCCGCCGGATTCGCGTCGTCTGTTTCAAAACGCGGTGAGGAAGACGACATCGCACCGCAATACCTGAACCGCGTGGACGTGATCCTCGGTGGCGGCTACGGCCATTTCAGTAAAACCGACCGCAAGGACCAACGCGATCTGTCCGGTGAGTTCGCCGCAGCGGGATACGGCGTCATCGCCAGCCGCGACGCCCTGCTCTCCGCGCGCGACGAAAAACTGCTAGGCACTTTCACCCGTGGCCACCTGCCCTTTTCCATCGACCGCGACAACAACCCGGATATCGCCGCGAAGGTTCCCACCCTCTCGGAAATGGCGAATGCAGCGCTCAGCCGTTTCCTCGCGAGCGACAAGCCCTTCCTGCTCCAGATCGAAGGCGCGCGCATCGACCACGCCGCCCATCTAAACGACATCGGAGGATTGTTAGTCGACCAACTCGCCTTCGATGACGCCGTCGCCACCGTGCTGGCGCTGATCGGAAAACGCGACGACATCCTGCTCGTCGTCACCAGCGACCATGGCAACTCGAATCCCGGTCTCAATGGGATGGGCGCCAGTTATTCCGAGAGTAACAAGACATTTTCCACCATCACCCGCTTCAAGGCATCGCACGAACGCATCCTCGCCGAATGGAACGCCCAGCAAGGCAGCAACGCCGATGAAGTGACCGCGCTCATTCACAAGCATTTGGGATTCGATCTGAAACCGGCGGAGGCGAACGCGCTGCTGGAGATCGTTGCGAAGCATCCCGTCATCGAGTGGAGTGAGCAACTCAGCAAGCCGGAAGGCCTGCTCGGCCAGTTCGCCGGAAACCACACCGGCATCGGCTGGACCGGCACCACCCACACGTCCGATCCCACGATCATCTCCGCCGTCGGACCACAGTCGGACCGGTTCTCGGGCATGGTGCGGAACTCGGATGTGTTCGGATACCTGATGGAAATGTTAGGATGACGAAGACCGCTAAACCCCAGATGTCAAAAAATCGAGGTTATTTGCTATTGCTGGCTCTCGTGCCATTTGGTTTCGGCATTGATCTGCTCAGCGGCCAGAATCTATCTCACTTTGGAATCCGTCCGGAATCAAATGCAGTGCTTCTAGGCCTGCTTCTTGAACTGTTCGCGCTAGGCTTGGTGGTTTTCTCAAGAGTGAGATGGGCAAAGTATTTGGCATGCTTTTGCGCCTTCCTGATGGCTCTGCTCCTTGTGGGTTGGGGTATTGTCGTTGCAATGTTTTCCGGCTCGGGTGACGGGGCCTCGGTTGGGGCCAAGCCTTCCGACGTCCTCGTTTGGTTCGGGGCAGGAATTGCATGCTTGGCCGCTACCTTCGTCGCCATGCGATTTCGATTTCCCGAGGACTCACCCAAATCTGACCAAAAGCATTCGCGACAATGAGGGAAGCGGAAGGCGATTCATTTAAGCAGATCTAATTGAATTTCATGACAATCAACGGACTTCACCACGTCGCGGTCATCGCGTCTGACTACGCGAGCTCGAAGCATTTTTATATCGAGGTGCTTGGGCTGAAGGTCATTGAGGAGACCTATCGAGCGGAACGGAATTCTTACAAGCTGGACCTCGCTGTTCCCGGTGGATCGCAGATCGAGCTGTTCTCGTTTCCCGATCCGCCGCCGCGGCCATCTTATCCGGAGGCTTGCGGGCTGCGGCATCTCGCGTTTGCGGTCGGTGATCTGGATCGCGATATGGCGGAGTTGATAGAAAAAGGGATTTCCGTGGAGCCGGTACGCGTGGATGAGCTCACGGGAAAGCGTTTCACGTTCTTCGCGGATCCGGACGGGCTGCCCATCGAGTTTTACGAAATCTGACGGACCGCGAAATTCATTTCGCCAGTCTGCGTGGAAACGGGCGAGATGAATCTCGCGGTCCGTCAAGAACTCACGCGTGCCTCGTGGTGAAGAAGATTTCCATGCGGTGGTGGAGATCGTCGTAGAAGCGCTTCTTGATCGCTTCAAGCGCGGCACGCTTGTCGATTTCCGCGACGCCGATGGATTGCTCTTCGAGCTTCATTTTCTCGGCGAAGGATTTTTCCATTTCCGTCAGTGAGTCGAGAAACTCACGGGCGGCCCGCGTGTGCTCCACTCCATCGACGAGCGCGTTTTCCAGGCGCTGGTTGCGCGTGACGGCGATGAGATTTCCACTAGCAAGCTGGTCCATGTAGCGCACGCGGCTCTGGCGGAAGGCGCGGTGCTCGGTATCGAAGGTGATTTCATCGCGGTCCACCAGCGTGTCGTACGGACCGGGCTTGGTGAAAAATTTCACGATCAGCGGGATGGTATCGACCAGCATGAAAAGCAGTGTCAGCACGAGATAGGTGTAGAATGCGAACTGCCCGCCTTCATTCCCCGCTTTGAAAAGCGTGTGGAGGGCAAGCGTCTGCGTAAGGATGTCGCGCCGAGGCTCGGCCCGCATCGCGTCAATGCGGTTTGACTCCTCCGTGGCGACTCCGGCGAGTTCGCCTTGCACGCGGGTAAGCTCGGCGAGGCGGGTGTCGATTTGTTGTTTAATGGTCCCGCGCAGCGCGTTCTGTTGGGTGACGAATTGCTCGGCCTGATCGTTCTCCACCCGCTGTTTCAGCCCGGCGACACGTTCTGCCTCGGTTTTGTTAGCAAGGGCGATTTCCGCGAGTTTCTTCTCAAACAATGTGATGGCCCCAGCCTCCGCCTCGCGGGCTTGGGTTTGCAGGCTGGCTTTTTCCGCAGTGAGATGCTCGAGCAATGCGCCGAGGCGCTTCGATTCCTCGCGGCGCGGTTCTAGCTGGTCGGCCCGGATCGAACGCGCGCGCGGTCCTTCACCGCGCATGCCGGAGCGCTGGCCGTTGAGTTCCTTTTCAAACTCCGCCTGCCAGAAACCGAGCTCGGTCTGGAGCTTGGCATATTGCGGCGAGAATTCGTCGGTCTGCTTTTCCACCACGGCGAGCCGCTCGCTGAAAGGCGCGGTGCCTTCGTCGATGGCGGCTTTGAGCTCCTTTTGCTGCGCAGCGGTCAGGCCGGGGATGGCGGACGACGCATCCTCGTTTTTCTGAAGGATGAATTTCGCCTGGAAGGACTCGTTCCACTTCGTGCGCTGCTCGGCGAGCGCGGCTTCGAGTGTGGTGACTTGGGCACGGATTTTTTCCTTCTCGTTTTCAAATCCGGTGCGGACGACTTCGATTTCCGCCGCGCGGTCCTTTTCGATTACCGATGAAACCGTGTCGCGGAAAAGCAGCAGCACCAGCGGATGCGCGATGGTAATGCCCATCAGGATCGCGACGACGACCCGCAACGAAAACTGCGAGAGCTTCCGGAAAATCGACATGTACGGCCGATAGCCAGCGAGCAGCGCGCGGTCGATGGTGAGGATGATGAACGACCAAACTGCGGCGACCGGGTAGATGACGCGGGCGTTGTCAGTAAGCGTCGAGAGCGCGTAGGCACAGGCGATGAAAGCGAAGGCGCAAGGGACGAGCACGGTCGCGCCGAAAGCGACGTATTTCCGCTGCTCCCACGCCGGGCATTGTTCGAGAGTCTCGGTGCCAGCCCCTGAGAGCCAGAAAAACGCGCGTTTGAAGGAGGGCATGAGGTTCAGAGTTAGCGGGACATTACTTACTGGAATTTCGGGATGTTTCAAATCGCGGGGTTTTTAAATATTGACGCGGCACCACGAATGCACCACTAGTTACCACATGAATTATGCAATGACCTTGGTGAGGACAAGCGTGTCGCTGGACACTGGGACCTTGGGGGTTTTGGACAGTCTTGCGAAGCGCTGGGCCGTTTCCAAAGCGGAGGTCATGCGTCGTGCCATCCGCAAGATGAAGGCAGAGATTGATGCCGAGGACATGCGCCCGAGTCCGCTGCAAGCCCTGGAGTGGCTCCAAGGCGGCGCGGGTCTGACCTTGCGCGAAGGCGAGGATTTCAAGGCAAACATCGAAGCAGAGCGCGCTGCGAAACGCTATTGGTGGGAATCATGATCCACTTGGATACCAATTACCTCGTGGACATGGTGACCGTCGGTTCGGCCGGAGCTGCGAATGTGAGCGCGTGGCTGAGGGCAGGGAAATCCGTGGCAACGAGTGCGGTCGCGTGGTCGGAATTCTGCAATGGCCCGCTTTCGAAGGCGCAGAAAGACGCCGCTTTCGCCGTGCTGGATCGGAAAATCACCGACTTCACCCGGCGCGAGGCGGAAGAGGCCTCGCGGCTTTTCAACTTGAGCGGCAGGCGTCGGGGATCGCACGCCGATTGCATGATCGCAGCGGCGGCGATGGTTTCGGGCGTGCCGTTGGCCACTTTGAACAAATCGGATTTCGAGCGCCTGATGCCTTTCGGTTTGTTGCTCGAAGGTTGAGATTGCCGGATGCGCCGGGGCATCTAGTCTCCGGCAAATGTTGAACCGCTTTTACGGGGCTTTTGACACGGAGCGGCGCTCGGGTGCCAGCGACGGGAACGATTATCGCACGCCATTTCAGATTGATCGCGACCGGGTTCTGCACACGCCGACCTTCCGGCGATTGCAGAACAAGACGCAGGTTTTCTGGAGCGGCGAGTATGATTTCTATCGGACGAGGCTGACGCATTCGCTGGAGGTCGCGCAGATCGGGAAATCGATTTCCTACTGGCTGAAAAGCCGCGCGGACGGTCCGCTGGGCGATGACTTTTTCATCGATCCGGATCTCGTGGAGGCCATCTGCCTTTCGCACGACCTCGGTCACCCACCCTTCGGCCACGCTGGCGAGCGGACGCTGAACCACCTGATGCGCGGGCACGGCGGCTTCGAAGGAAACGCCCAAACGTTGCGCCTGCTCACTGAGCGCATTTTCTCCGCGAAACGCAGTGGCATGGACCCGACCCGCGCGTTCCTCGATGGCGTGCTGAAATACAAATCGCTGTGGACCGAACTCGGCAACCAGCCGGAGCATCATTTCATCTACGACGACCAGCACGTCTATCTGGACTGGGCGATGGGCGGAAACGACTTCCCTCTCGAACTCACGGCGGGCAAGGTTCGCGACAAGTTCAAGTCCATCGAGTGCCAGGTGATGGATTGGGCGGACGACACCGCCTACTCGCTCAACGATCTATCAGACAGTGTGCGCGCTGGTTTTCTCAACATCGAGAAAATCGAAGCGTGGGCGGAGAAACACAGCGAGCCGACTGGCGATGGCACGCCCCTCGGAGACCTGATGAAGGCCATCCGCCGGAAGCGCGTGGATCCTTTTGTTGGAAAACGTATCGGCCGCTACATCCAGTCCACGCATCTCGAAACGGACGTCAATTTCCTCAGCGGCTCGACCAACCGCTACCGCTACCGGCTCGCCATCGATGAGTCGGTAAAAGCGGAATCCAGGCTTTTCAAACGGCTCGCGTTCGACGTGGTTTTCCTCTCGCCGCAGTTGAAACAACTGGAGCACAAGGGCAGCCGGATGCTGCGGCAGTTGTGGGAAGTTCTGGGAGAAAGATACATCGCCCAAGGCACCATCGACGGACAGGATTTCCAACTCCTCCCCGCGGACACTGCGGCGGAAATCGCGGCGGCACCGGACGAAACTACGAGAGCGCGCCTCGTCTGCGATTTTCTATCAGGCATGACCGACGGTTACGCCGCGCGCACCTATAAGCGACTGTTCTCGCCGGACTTCGGCTCGATCGGGGATTTGATCGGATAGATCAGACGGCTGCGGACGCTTTCAGAACTCCGACGTAAGGCAGGTTGCGATACTTACCCTTGTAGTCGAGCCCGTAGCCGACGACGAACTCATCGCCGATTTCGAAGCCGACATAATCCGCGTCCACCTCCTCGGCGCGGTGCTTGTCCTTGGCTAGCAGAACCGCGGTGTGCACGGCTTCCGCGCCTTCTTCGATCAGGCGTTGGGAAACAGCATGCAGAGTGCGGCCGGTGTCGAGGATGTCGTCCAACAGAAGCACGTGACGTCCCTTGACTTCGGGGAAATGGCGGTCGAGAAAGTCCACCTTGCCCGAGCTCTCCATGCCGCCGTGATAGCTCGCGACATTGAGGCACTCGATCTCCAACGGACGTGGCACGCGGCGCAGCAGGTCGGCGGCGAAAACGAGCGCGCCTTTCAGCAGGATGATCACCACCAGAGTGCCGCTCGGAAAATCCCGCTCGATTTCAAGAGCCATCGAGTCGAGGCGTTTTTGAATCACCGCCTCATCAATCAGAACTTTCTCAATATCGTTACGCATGCCCGTGGAGTAGCGGGTTCCCCCACCTCCGCCAAGCGCCAAAAACCCTTGGCTCACTGCTCGCGTTTGAACTTCAGCACCCGTTCGCCAGGCCGGTAATAGTCCAGACGGTCCCGTGCGTAATTTTCCAGAAACGTCGGATCCTCACGTAAGGCACGGTGCTCGATGTTGTGGTATTCCCGGTCGGCGAGCACGGCTTGTTCGCGCTCTTTCGCGGCTTTCAGCTTCACTTCGAGCTTGTCCAACTCGCGGCGTTGCGGAACGGCGGTGGCGACCACGACAAAGCCAATCGCCACACAAAACATCACGAAACCGACGCGATTCGCCCCTTGGATGACCCGGGTACGGGCCTCCAAGCGCGTCAGTTTCACGCCTGCCATTTTTCGTTTTGCCACTTTGCTGGGCGTAGAAATCCCTTGAATCCAAGGATTTGTCAAGAAATCTAAAGTATTATGCCACCATGTGGAGTTACTGGCTATCAGACCGGACGACCGCACACTTTGGCAAAATTGGCACTTGCACGCACCGGAGTTGGCCGAAACCCTGCCGCTGTGATTTCTCCCGCAGCTGTCGGCGCATCGGTCCTGCCGGTTTACCTGCTGATCGTGGCTGGAGCCGTGCTGCGCAGGCTCGGCGTCATCCGCAAGGAGCACGACGAGGGCGTGATGCGGGTGGTGTTCTCGGTGATGCTGCCCTGTTTCATCCTCGACAAGATCCTCGGCAGCGAGGTGCTGAAAAGCGGCGCGGCAGTGAGCTCCGCGATTTTGTTAGGCTTCGCGATGATCGCCGTGGGAACCTTGATCGGCTTCGTGATCGCGCGGCTGATGGGACTGGAGCGGGGCAACGGGATGCGGACGTTCGCGCTGGCATCCGGCTGCCAGAATTTCGGGTTCACCGCGGCTCCGGTGGTGGAAAGCCTGTGGGGCGGCAGCGCGCTGGCGGTGCTTTTCGTGCATAACATCGGCGTGGAATCGGCGATGTGGTCGCTAGGCGTGATGATGATGAGCGGCGAGCGCGGATTCAACTGGCGCAAGCTGCTGAACGGACCGATTTTCGCAGTGACCATCGGGCTGTTGCTCGTTGCGCTCGGTTGGGACGACCAGATCACCGGGCCGTTCCGCAAGGCGGTTTCGATGATCGGCGTTGGCGCGTTTCCGGTGGCGGTCTTCATCACCGGCTGCACGATGATCGATCTGGTGGGAGCGGAAAAACCGACGTGGAAAATTGTCATCGGCTCCTCGCTTGTCCGCCTGGTGCTGGCTCCGTTCGCCATCCTCGCCGCCGCGAAATACCTGCCCATTTCCACGGAACTCCGGCAGGTGATGGTCGTCCAGGCCGCGATGCCTGCGGGGATGACCTCGATCATCCTCGCCCGGATCTACGGCGGCCGCCCGGCCATCGCGGTGCAGATCGTAATCGCCACCACCGTGCTGAGCCTGCTGACGCTGCCGTGGATGATCACCTGGGGCTGCCAGTGGATAGGGCTAAAACCCTTGTTGCCATGATGAGGCGGCGTGCCGTTGAATCGCGGCATGAAAGCCATCGGCGCTCGCCAGTATCTCCTCGTATCAAATCCGGAATCGTTGGTTGAATTCGAAACCGCAGTGCCCGCGCCGGGCGCCACCGATCTGATTGTCGGCATCAAGGCGGTGTCCGTAAATCCCGTGGACACGAAGCTGCGGAAATCGTTAGCCGATGGTCCGCATGATCCGCCGCGCGTTCTTGGATTCGATGCGGCGGGTGTCGTCACTGCGGTCGGATCGGACGCGAATGGCTTCTCCGTCGGCGACGAGGTTTACTACTCAGGAGATGTGATGCGCTCGGGCAGCAACGCGGAATTTCATGCGGTGGATTTCCGGCTCGTCGCGAAAAAGCCACAGTCATGGACTTTCGCGGAAAGTGCCGCACTTCCGCTCGTCGTGCTGACCGCTTGGGAACTGCTGTTCGAGCGCATGTGCATTGATCCGAACGGTGCGGACGCGGGAAAGGCATTGCTCGTCATCAACGGCGCGGGCGGTGTCGGCTCGGCGGTGATTCCGCTGGCCTTGTCGGCGGGGCTGGAAGTCGTGGTCACCGCCTCACGACCCGAGACACGCGCCTGGTGCGAATCGCTCGGCGCGAAACACATCCTCAACCACCGCGAACCGCTGCGCCCGCAGGCCGAGGCACTGGGGTTTTCGGAATTTCCCTGCATCGCCAATCTCTTCGACACGGAAGCGTATTGGGAAACAACCTCCGATCTGTTAGCTCCGCTTGGCACACTCGGACTGATCGTCGAAACGGCGAACCCGGTGAATATCGGCAATCCCCTCCGGCTGAAAAGCCCCCGCATCGTCTGGGAATACATGCCCGCCCGCTCGCGCTTCAAGACGCCGGACATGCACCGCCAGGGCGAAATTCTCGCAGAAATCGCCAGACGTTGCGACGCGGGGACCTTTCCCAAAATCCACACCCGCGTCTTCGATACCATCTCCGCCGCCAACCTCCGCGAAGCCCATGCCGCCATGGAAAAAGGCACAGCTCACGGCAAATGGGTGCTCGGCGGAAACTTCTGAAAACACCGTCATGGCCAGCCACACCGAAACATTTTCTATCAAAACCCACGGCAAAGGGACCACCGAGATCACCCGTGAAATCGCCGCCATCGTCGCGCGCGCAGGAATCCAGAACGGCACCGCCACCGCCTTCGTCAAACACACCAGCGCCAGTCTGGTGATCATGGAAAACGCCGATCCCAGCGCACGCCGCGATCTTGAGCTGTTTTTCGAAAAACTCGTTCCTGAAAACACCCCTTGGTTCATCCACACGCAGGAAGGTCCGGACGACATGCCGAGCCACATCCGCATGGCGCTTACCCGGACGAGCGAGGTCGTTCCCATCATGAACGGCCGCATGACGCTCGGCACCTGGCAGGGAATTTTCCTCTTCGAGCACCGCCGAGATCCACACCGGCGGGAGATCGCGGTGAGCGTGATCGGCGACTGAAACCGCCTACTTCACCAGCGGCAACCGAGCCGCACAGTCCGCGCAGGGCTTGCCGGATTCGCCATCGCCCGTGGCGATTTTGCCACCCACATCCTGCATGAAACAACCAGCCGCCGGGCAATGATCGAGTCCGAACGTGTGCCCGAATTCGTGGTTCACCACCTTCACCAAGCGCGCTTGGAATGTCCTCGTCGCGACTTTCCCCGCCCGAAGGCGGAAGGTGGAAACGACGCAAGCCCGCCCACCTAACTGACCGAGACCGAAGATCCCCCAATCCGCAATCTCGCCCTTGGAGGTGGAAATATCCTCCGCAGTCAGCCCCACGACCTTGGTGAATTCCGCCGGCGACTCGGTTGATAGAAAATCCAGCAGTTTGTCCGCTTTGTAACGTTCACGCGGCGGGTAAAAAGCGGTCGTGGGCAGCGGCTTTTCCGGCAGAATCTCCACCTTCACCGCGTAGAGCGCCTCGATCCCCGCTCTCACCCAAGCGATATCCCCGGCTTTGACCATGCCAAGAGGCTGGATGGCGACGCACGGCTGCGGTGCAGCGGTCCCCCGCAGCACCATGATGGCAGTGGCAAGCGCCCAAATTGTCCGAAATTTCATGAGTCATGAAGGACGGCTCCGCTTTGATCGGGTCAAGGTCTTTTATCGGGTTTTTTACGATCCCAGCGACGAAAGCTCGTCTTTTCATGCATCCGGCAGCGGCGAGCGGCCCAAGAGTTCGGGAAATTAAATATCCCTAATCTTGAACATTTTGCAGGCTGTGATTACTTTATAAGTGATGAAAATTTCTTCTCCATCTCTTGCGGCGTCAGCTGTCGTGGCTGTTTCGTGCGTCGCGTGGACGGGAGCGATTACGATTGCCTTGGTGACCCTTCTTGAGCTTTCCACCGAGACCGGCTGGCTGATCGCTGCTGTTTTAGGCGGGGCTTCGATCGCTGCGGTGAGCTTCATCCTTTATGAACTCAGGCATGCCATGGAGCTGCCGATTGAAATTGACCCGGTGGATTTTCTGGACCGGCCCGTGCCTTCGAACTGGACGCCTCCCTCGGCTCCATCGCAAACGGCGGTCAACCCGGCACCTGCGTTCCGCACCCACGGTTGAGGCGGTATAGGGGCGATTTTGCCGCTCACCGCAACGTTTGGCGCAACATGCGGTTTTGACGGAACGTAAGCGGGAAGGGACGGGAACTGGCCAATCAGGCGATTGCGCTCGGCCGGTTCGACGCCATTGTCCAATCGCTCCCGCATTCCTTTCCAGATGCCATCTCCCTTTCCTTCCATGAACAGGCGCTTGCTCGCCTGGCTCTGCCTCTCAGCGTCGCCATCCGCTCACGCCGCCGTGCCGGATTATGAAAAGGATGTCCTGCCGATTCTTGAGAATCATTGTTACGACTGCCACGGCGACGGCGAGGACAAGGGCAAGGTCAGTTTCGATACCTTCAAAACGCCCGAGGCCCTGGCGGCACAAAGCGATCTCTGGTTACACGTCCTGAAAAACGTCCGCAGTGACATGATGCCGCCGGCTAAGAAAAAGCGTCTGACGGCGGACGAAATCGTTACTCTGGAAAACTGGATCAAATGGGGCGCGCTCAAACTGGACCCCGCCCGGCCCGATCCCGGCCGCGTGACGCTCCGTCGTCTCAACCGCGTGGAATATCAGAACACGATCCGCGATCTGATGGGCGTCGAGTTCCGCACCGCCGAGGAGTTTCCCGCGGACGACACCGGCTACGGCTTCGACACCATCGGCGATGTGCTCACGACTTCGCCCCTTCTGTTGGAAAAATACATGCAGGCGGCGGAAACCATCGTCGAAAAAGCCGTGCCGTTGCAAAGCCGGATCACTCCGGAGCGCGCGATCGGGCCAGGCACGTTTTCCAACAACAAGCAGGACGGCGATCTGAGACTTTCCCTCTACGATCCCGCCGACCTCACCGCCGAGGTCCACATCAAGCGGCCCGGCACCTATCGGATCCTGCTGGATGCCACCGTCCGCGGCTCATTCGCCTACGATCCCGGTCGCGCGGAAGCGACATGGATCGTCGATGGCAGGCAGGCGATGCAGCAGGAGTTGAAATGGCAGGACTCGCTGAAGCTGGAATCCTCGGTGGAAGTGAAATGGGACGCTGGAAAACATCCACTGCGACTTGTTCTCAAACCATTGGTCGGCAAGGACAAGATCCCCGAGGAAAAACCGGGCGACGGTCCGCCGTCAGTCGCACTGAGTTTTCGCGGTGCCACGCTGCAAGGCCCGCTGGAACCCGAATTCGCCGCGCATCCGCCGAATTATGAGCGCTTTTTCACCCGCGACGACGTTCCAACAGATGCGGCGGAGCGCGGAAAATACACCGAAGAGATTCTCCGCCGTTTCACCAGCCGCGCCTTCCGCCGGCCTGTGGACGATGCCACCGTGAAGCGGCTCGCCTCGCTCGCAGCACAATCCTCAGCATCTTCCGGCGGCACGTTTGAAACCGGCATCGCCCGCGCGATGACCGCCGTGCTCGCCTCGCCGTGCTTCCTTTTCCGGATGGAGGACACTCTGCCGGAAAGCGATCCCCTCGCCCATCCGCTGCTCGACGAATACGCGCTCGCCTCCCGCCTGTCGTATTTCCTCTGGTCCACCATGCCGGACAACGGTCTCTATCAACTCGCCGAACGCGGTGAGCTGCGCAAGAACCTGCCGGCTCAGATCAAACGCCTGATGGAGGACGCGCGGTCGGACCAACTCGTGAAAAACTTCGCCGGCCAGTGGTTGCAGACCCGCGATGTGGAGAGCATCAGCATCGATGCGCGCACCGTGCAGGCGCGCGACGCCGGTCAGGAGAAGGAGATGCAGCAGCGGTTCGACAATTTCCAGCGCCTCAACCGTGATATCGATGCGGCGGTGAAGGCCCGTAACTCCGCGAAAGAAGCCTCGCTGCGTGAGGAAATGGCCGCGCTGAAGGCCCAGTTCAAGGGCAGGAAACGCATCGAGTTCGGTGGCTCGCTACGCACCGCCATGCGCCGCGAGACCGAGATGCTTTTCCGTTATCTGATGCGCGAGGACCGCAGCATCCTGGAGCTGATAGACACCAACGAGACGTTCCTCAACGAGGAACTCGCCAATCACTACGGCATTCCCGGCGTACAGGGTGACCAGATGCGCCTCGTCAAACTGCCGCCCGACAGCCCGCGCGGAGGCATCATCACCATGGGCACGCTGCTGGCCGTCACTTCCAATCCCACCCGTACGTCGCCGGTCAAGCGCGGGCTCTTCATCCTGGACAACATCCTCGGCACTCCCCCGCCACCTCCGCCCGCGAACGTGCCGTCGCTCGAAGCTTCCGAGAAAAACCACGATGGCAACGACCGCACGCTGCGCGAGGCGCTCGCCCTGCACCGCGAGCAGCCGCTCTGCTCGTCCTGCCACAACCGGATGGACCCGTTAGGACTCGCTCTGGAGAATTTCAACGCCATGGGACTCTGGCGCGACAAGGAACGCGGCCAGCCACTCCCACCGGTGGAAGGCCAGCTCATCACCGGTGAAAAATTCGCCACCGTGACCGAGCTGAAAAAATTGTTAGCCAGCACCCGCCACCGCGATTTCTACTACTGCCTCACCGGGAAACTCATGACCTATGCCCTCGGCCGTGGTCCGGAGCCGTGCGACATCCCCACGGTGGATGGAATCGTCGACCGGCTCGAACAGACTGATGGGAAATTTTCCAGCCTGATCTATGGGATCATCGAGTCTCCCGCCTTTCAACAACGTCACAGCAACACGCCATGAGTAACATCCCCGTGAACCGCCGCCGCTTCATCCGCGGGCTCGGAGCCTGCCTTGCGCTTCCCGCCTTCGAATCGTTCCTGCCCGCCGGCCGCGCGCTGGCCGCCGATGCAGCAGGCCCTTCCGCCTTCGCCACCACCGCCACCACCGCCACCGGCGCACCGCTGCGGATGGCTTTTATCTACTTTCCTAACGGAGCCATCCCGGACCAGTGGACTCCCGCTGGCAGCGGGCGCGACTTCGCTTTCGGCAACACGCTGTCACCGCTCGATCCTATTAAAAAACGCATCCAGGTGATCTCCGGCCTGGAGCACCTCAACGCGAACGCCGGAAATGACGGAGCCGGTGACCACGCCCGCGCCAACGGCACTTTCCTCACCGGCGTGCGGGTGAAAAAAACAGCAGGCAGCGACATTTATGCGGGCGTTTCCGTGGACCAGATCGCAGCCCAGCACATCAGCCGGCAGACGCGGTTCGCCTCGCTGGAACTTTCCTGCGACCAGGGCCGCAAGTCGGGAAGTTGCGATTCCGGTTATTCCTGTGCCTACGAATCCAACCTCGCCTGGCGCTCGCCCACCTCGCCCTTGTCACCGGAATCGAACCCGCGGCTCGTATTCGAGCGGCTCTTCGGAGCGGGAAACCGTGGCGAGCGCGCGGCCAGCCTCGTCCAGCGCAGGGCCCAGCAGCGCTCCATTCTCGACTTCGTGATGGACGACGCGAAAAAAGCCGAAGGTGGACTAACAAACCGCGACAAGGCGAAGATGGACGAATACCTGACCGGCGTGCGCGAGATCGAGCAACGCATCACCACCGCCGAGCGTTTCACCAACACACCCGATCCCGCGATGAACACTCCGGAGGGAATTCCCACGGCCTACGACGACTACATCGACATCATGTTCCAGATGATGGCACTCGCTTTCGAAACGGATTCCACCCGCATCGCCTCGTTGTTGCTCGCCCATGATGGCAGCAACCGCTCGTTTTCGGAAATCGGCATCTCGGAAGGCCATCACTCGCTTTCCCACCACCGCGACGAGAAGGACCTGATCCAAAAGGTCGCGCAAATTGATCGCTTCTACGTCAGCCGCCTCGCGGAGTTCCTCACCCTGCTGGAGTCGAAGAAGGATTCTGATGGAAACTCGGTGCTGCACAACTCGATGATCGTTTACGGCTGCGGAAACTCCGATGGAAACCGCCACACCCACGCGAACCTGCCGGTCGTCGTCGCCGGAAACGGCGGTGGCCGCCTCAATGCCGGACAATACGTGCAGACCAAGGCCACCCCGATGTGCAATCTCTATCTAAACATGCTCGACCACATGGGCGTCCCAGCGCTGGACCGCTTCGGCGACAGCACCGGACGGCTTTCCGGCATCTGATACTTCCACCACTTTATGAAAACCCTGCTCACCCTGTTGTCATCCGCGTCGCTCTTGTTAGCGGCGGAATCCCCCATCCTCCTCTGGCCGGACGGTGCGCCCGGTTCGGAAGGCAAAACTGGTGAAGAAGTCGTCGAAACCTCCGCCACCGGCGAGCAGAAGATTTCCAACATCCACAAGCCGGCCATCATTCCCTACCTGCCGGGCGGAGAAACCGCGACCGGCGCCGCCGTCATCATCGCCCCCGGTGGCGGACACAAGCTGCTCTGCATGACCCACGAAGGAAGTAACGTCGCTGAATGGCTCGCGCAACGCGGCATCGCGGCTTTCGTTTTGAAAAACCGCCTCGCTGAGGAACCCGGCTCCACCTACACCGTCGATGGCGATGCCGTGGCGGATCTGCACCGCGCGGTCCGCCTCGTCCGCAGCCGCGCGGCGGAGTGGAACATCAATCCGGCAGCGGTCGGCGTGATGGGATTTTCAGCAGGTGGCGAGGTGTGTGCGATCGGCAGCATGAAATTCGATGGCGAGAAACCGGAAGCCGTCGAGCCGCTGGAGAAATTTTCGGATCGCCCGGATTTCCAGGCGCTGATCTATCCAGGCCGTTCGTCGCGCATGGTGCCGTTCAAGGATTCACCGCCCGCGTTTCTCGCCGCTTCATCGAACGACCGGAAGGACATTTCGGAAGGCCTGCTCAAGGTCTATCTGGATTTTAAAACCGCAGGCGTCCCCGTGGAGCTGCATCTCTACGCGGGCGGCGGTCATGGCTTCGGCTATCGTCCGGGAAGGAATTCACCGGTGGACCAATGGATCGCGCGGTTCCATGAATGGTTGAAGGACCGGAAGTTCATTGACGTTCTGAAATAGGCTTTATGCCGTCAGCAAGTCCGTTGCCGAAGCGAAGGGTACAAAAAAGCGGCACCGGGTAAGTTGGGAAATCCCTCCGCCCGGTACCGCTTTGGTTTTTTCCAGATCTACGGGTGCTTCAAGGCTTTACCGTCACCACCGACACGCTGCTCCAGTTCATGAGCGGCCTGTCACCGTCCATATGGCACATGCGGTATTCGCGCACTTCAGATGTGTTCGCGACGAGCAGCGGGCGGGTGTCCACATAAGGACTGAAAAGATCAATTCCCAGATCGGTCCAGTCAGCGGTGCCTTGGGCACGGGATTGCACTTTCACGCCGCTCCATCCGCCTTTGATCCAGTTTAAATCACATTTCCCGCGTGGTCGTCCACCACAGTGCTGCCAGGAGGGTCCATGTTCGTACTGGCGGCATTGGTAGTTACGCCCAGGTTGGTGCCGATCCCTATATTATAGGAGGGCTTATTCTTGAGTTCCTGAATGAGCAAGCGCAGGCGCGGCAGAGCTCCCGCAGGAACTGCGGGCGGAGGCACAGGCAGAACGACGGCGGCCGGGATGCCACCGCTGGGCGTGCCGATAGGGCCGTTCTTGATCAGATCCTTGTATTGCAGCGCGCCAGCGGCATTCTGACGAGTGACGCCCACGTAAGTCTGGATAAGATAGATGAGCATGTTGCAATCTGCCGTGACGGAAGCAATCTGCGGGGCTGAGAGACCCAACGGAGGCCCCTCGGTTGGAATCTTGATGGCGAAATTTTGGAGCCACGAAAGCAGGTCTCCGTCATTGGATGGGATGGGGCTGGACATAATGTTTTTCTTTCTGGGATAGGTGTTGGAAAATTCCGGAAGAAACTTGAATGCACTACCGGAATGCGTTTTTTGATTATCAAATGGAGTTTCCGGACGCACGCCTTTTTCCCGAAAATTCCGGGTGAATCCGTAGTTTCTTAACAGTTGTCGGAAAAACCGCACGACGGCACGCGGTAGATTCCCACCAGTATCCACTGCATGCCGGTGGCACGCGCTGGATTCCTCCCAGTAAACACCAGATACCGGCCGGCACGCTGCGGATTCCCACCGGCACGCACCAGATACCGGGTGGCACGCACTGGATTCCCACCGGTAAACATCGGGTGCCGGTGGCATGCGCTGGATTCCCGCGGGTATCCACCGGATACCGGGTGGAACGCACCGGATTCCCATCGGCACGCACCGGATACCGAGCGGCACGGCGCAGATTCCCAGTGGAATCCATGAAATTCCGCGTGGAACGCGCTGGATTCCCATGGGAGTCCGCCCACATCCCATTGATTTCCAGCATCTTAACGATTCTCTCACACCGTTCTCATCCGGAAACGGGTTCCGGGCACGGTAGATCTTCCCGGCTCCTTGCAGCTTCGCATTTGGTTCTTGGCACCTGCCACGGTTAGCGACTTACTGAACAGGTCCGCTCCGGCGGACGGAGATGTCAGAGTCTTCACACAAAGCGGTCGGCATCGACCGAAACGATGCCGCCAATCCGACTAAACGGTCGGGGGGGCGGTGGTGTATGTCCAAGCTGTCTCCTCGGGGATGGCCAAAGACCATCGCAGTCGTCTTTGTGCGATTCTCTGAACTCCCCGTCCACCAGGAAGGACTTCCTTTATTTCAAGCAATCCT
>Ga0209512_1002508_pt1 | contig 19320 bp, 18 predicted proteins | sample frozenSSSSmetaG_FD_184142 | JGI IMG/M metagenome (GOLD analysis project Ga0209512, IMG submission 184142) | Glacier valley bacterial and archeal communities from Borup Fiord, Nunavut, Canada, to study Microbial Dark Matter (Phase II) -... | ecosystem: Environmental > Aquatic > Freshwater > Ice >... | reverse complement strand
TTACCACTTGGCTACGCCCCAACGAGTTCACTTTAAACATTATAGTAGTACTCAGTAGAAGTTTGTCAAGAGATTTGTGACAAAAACTTGGATATGCGATCGCATACTCAAATTTTGTCCTCTAATCCCCCTATTCCGGCGATTTCAAAGCCTGATCCAACACTTGCCTCGCGATTTCGGCACGCGATCGCGCCTCCTGATAACGGACATTAGCCTGAGCAAAAGTTTTCAGCACCTTAAAACCTTCTTTGAGTCGAGTAATTTCCTCTTCGGTCACTGACTCGTCAGAAAACAGAATATCGACCGCTTTGCGAATTTCTAAAGCTTCGGTACGTGACTCCTGCGCTTTGAGTTTGAGTGTAGCGAGGTTGCTGAGAACCTGTACAGCCTGGGTGACGCTATCCTCATCATGATCTTTATCAGAGGCTGGTTCCTTCACCTCAATTAATTGTTTAGGACCAAATCCTTCTTCCAACTCCGTAGATAATTTACCCGCATCCATGAGTTCCATCAACTGGTCCATCGCTTTCTCACGGTTTTTGGCAGAATCTTTGCCAGGAACTGGAAGAATAATATCCGGACTTTGAGCAAGAGTGTACTGAACCATATGTACGCTGGGAAATAAGAAGTTAAAGCAAACTGAAGAATCCCATTTTAACTTAATTAGGAAACAAGGGAGAGTAGAGGAGTGGGATTTATACTAGAAGAAGAGTAACTGTAAGAAAAAACATGACTCCCAATCCCAGTATCATGCAAGCTGTGGAACAGTTGGGCTATCGAGTCACTGCTGGCGATGTGGCAACCCAGGCTGGATTGAATATTGAGCTAGCTCAACAAGGATTATTAACTCTGGCATCATCAGCTGGCGGTCACATGCAAGTTGCCGAATCAGGAGATGTTGTTTACAAGTTTGAGCCAAATTTCCGCTCAATTTTACGTAATAAATATTTGCAATTACGTTTGCAAGCATGGTGGCAACAAATCTGGAAAGTTTTGTTTTACCTGATTCGGATTTCCTTTGGAATTTTGTTAGTAGCTTCCATCATTTTGATTTATGTAGCAATTATTGCCTTGACGATCGCTGCCAATAGCAGTAGCAACAATAATCGTAGCAACCATTTTAGTGGGGCAAGTTTCTTCTATTTCCCCGATCTATTTTGGTATTTTGGACCCAACTACAATACCCAATCTCCACAGCAGCGCGAAGAAGGAGAACTAAATTTCTTCGCCGCCATCTTTTCCTTTTTGTTTGGCGATGGCAATCCCAACGCCGACCTAGACGCCCGTCGCTGGCAAGAAATTGCAGCTGTGATTCGTCAAAATTACGGCGCAGTGGTAGCCGAACAAATTGCGCCTTACCTTGATGAAATTGGTCAGGGATATGCTCAAGAATATGAAGACTACATGTTGCCAGTTTTGCTCAGATTTAACGGGCAACCGTTAGTCAGTCCTGAAGGGCAGATTGTTTATTACTTCCCCGAATTGCAGGTAACAGCAAACAAATCACAGCGTCAGCCACTGTCAGTATACTTACAAGAATTTCCTTGGCGCTTTAGTGCAGCCAGTTCCGGGCAACTTCTTTTGAGTGTAGGTTTAGGAGGGCTGAATTTAATCGGTGCTTTAGTGTTAGGAGATCTTTTCCGGCATGGTGTCGCGGCCAAGTTGGGTGGACTTATCGGCTTCGTCCACGGAATTTACTGGTTATTGTTGGGATACGGTACAGCTTTTCTCGGTGTACCGTTAGTACGTTATTTTTGGATTCAGTGGCGCAATCGCCAAATTGCTGCACGTAACCAAAAACGCCAAACTCGGGCAAAGCTGTTAGTCAGTGCCAATCAAGCGATACAAGAAAAAATTGCTTACGCCCGTCAATTTGCCAAAGAAAAATTCATCGGTCAAGAGGACTTAGCATACACCACTGAAACCGACTTACTAGAACAAGAAGCCGAAAATTCTGCCAAAACGGACGCCGAATGGCAACGGCGACTGCAAATGTAAGAAAGGGGGAGTACTCTCCCCTCCTCCTCTACTTCACCTGCAGTTTCGCCAATGAGGCACCTTGGTAATAATGCGCCAAAATTTGGAGATAGTTAGCTTTATTCTGTGCTAAATTACGTGCTCCCCACTGACTCATCCCTAAACCATGACCCCAACCAGAACCGTCAAATTGGAAAGAACCTGAAGTTGGTTGGGTAATCTGAAAGCGCTGACTTTTGAGTCCTAGTTTGTTCCGCAACTCATCGCCTCTGAGAACCTTTGTCCCTTGGTCGCCAACAAAGGTAATGCTTTTAGTACTCCCGTACTGTGTTAATTCTGGGGTGATACTCTTTACATTGCCGGCACCAAATACACGGCGACCCAAATCATCACTGCTGAACGTTTTCGCCCACTTGCACTCCTTAGCATCTTCATCTCGGTCGTATCCATCGACACCACGCAAATAAGGCTTATTATTTTCTCCCCAAATATCTTCAACATTTTCCGTGTGCCCGCCAGAGCAGTTATGGAATACGGAGAGAATAGGTTGATTATTATATACCAGCACCTGTCCCGCAGTCTGATCAACTGCCTGATAAATACTTGAAGCTTCGGTTTCTACACCTTTATAAGCTTGCCAGGAATCTGGTGTCGCGCCGACATCATAAACGCCTTTTTGGGCAGTTTCCCGCTTGTAAACCGCGAAAGTTCGAGCCGTAACAGCTTGCGCCTTTAAGGCTTCTATCGGCCAACTGCTGAATACTTCCGCACCAACAACACTATAAAGATATTCTTCTAAATCGACGTAGTTAACGGCAGTCAACCCTTTATCCGTTGGCACAACTAGAGTTTTGCCGCGATACCAATGATCGCCAATATAAACAAATCCCTTGCCACTCGGTTCAATCCAAAACATTGGCGATCGCCACTTATCCAAAGCAACTCCTCCAGGAGCCGGCTGAGCATAGTATGCGCTTTGGGCTGGCAATTGTCCTAAATTGTGACCAGTACCATCTTTGATAATCGCAGTAGTCGAACTGCCGACTTTGACCTGATTTACCCCACGTTCAATCGCAACGCGCAAAATCACCCCAGCTTGTGCCGGAGCTACCATGACAACCCACAAGAAAATACCTAGCCACCAATGGCGTCCTTTTGGCGATAAAATTTGGGTTAAGAACAGTTTGACTTTCATACTGATAATGTGCTCACTCTATCTGTATCTAGTTGACGATTTATTTAGCAGTAGTTTCCGTTCTTGCATTCAGTTCCAATGATAATCGTCTTCAAGAGTATTTTCTTTTAGCATGTGCCACCATAGAGAGTGAGAGAATGAATGGCGACAAGTTTAAGGAAGGCAACATAACGCAGTGCAGATTACATTCTTAGGGACTAGTTCCGGTGTACCGACGCGATCGCGCAATGTTTCCAGCGTCGCCCTGAGATTACCGCAACGAGCAGAGTTATGGTTATTTGACTGTGGCGAAGGTACCCAACACCAAATTATCCGCAGTGACCTGAAAATCAGTCAACTCTGTCGCATTTTTATCACCCACATGCACGGGGATCACATTTTTGGGTTAACAGGTCTGCTGGCTAGTTGTGGCTTGGCGGGAAACGTGCAACGTGTTGATATCTACGGGCCAGCCGGACTCAATGACTACCTCCAGGCTGTAGCGCGTTACTCCCATACTCATTTTTCCTACCCCATCAAAGTTCATACTGTCCGTCCGGGCGTGATTTACGAAGATGATGAATTCACAGTTAGCTGTAGTCCTCTACATCACCGCATTACTGCCTTTGGGTATCGAGTTGCAGAAAAAGACCGTTCAGGACGGTTTGATGTCGAAAAAGCCAAGGAATTAGCAATTCCTTCCGGTCCAGTTTACGGTCAACTCAAACGTGGCGAAACCGTCACCTTGAACGATGGACGAGTGATTGATGGCTCAACTTTGTGCGGTCCAACGGAAATTGGACGTAAAATTGCCTATTGTACAGACACAGTTTATTGTGAAGAAGCAGTCGGTTTAGCACAAGATGCCGATGTGTTAATTCACGAAGCAACCTTTGCCCATCAAGATGCTGACATGGCTTTTCAGCGGTTGCATTCCACCTCCACAATGGCAGCACAAACAGCTTTAGGTGCTGGTGCTCATCGGTTGATCATGACCCACTTTAGCCCTCGCTATGCTCCAGGAAATAACGTGGACTTAAAAGATTTACTTCACGAAGCCAGGGCAATTTTTCCCAATACAGAAATGGCTTATGATTTCCTCACCTACGAAGTACCTAGGCGGCGAGAGGTGGAGTTAGGTTCGTAGTAGCGCTAAAGCGCTTTCGATTAAGTGCGCTGACATCGCTACTACAAACCTCTAAATACTTACTTAGGTGGATGTCAAAGCATGCTTCGCCCCTAGGTTTTAGGATATTAGTTACTGACTTAAGCGCCTGACCAATTTAGACATTTGTGCTTCTATAGCTTCTAAGCGGCCTTCAACAACACCAATTCTTTTGTTAAGATTCATTTGATTTTCCATATTCAGTTGAGCTATATAAATAGCTGTTCCTGCTTTTTTCGCTAGCTTCTTGAAGGCTGCTAACTCTTCGTGAGAGTACCCCCGCTCATCATATCGGGGACCTAAAGCCAGAACTCCAATTAATTCCGGCTTATTCGCGCGTACCAGAATCAACGGTACTAGTAATGGAAATGTCTGATCTTCTTGTTGGACTAAAGCTTTACCTTTTTGCAGCTGCTTGGTCAAATTGTAGTTCAATGCCAAAGACTTAGCGCGATCAAGTGTGAGGTTCCGAGCCTCAATCAGTTGCAACTGAACATTGGCATCGTATAGGAAGACTGCGCCATGCATAATTCCCATAATTTCGATGGTACGACCGATGAACAGCTGCAATAAGTCAGATAAACTCATCATTGCCTGTGCTTCTGGCAAAAACTCGGTAAACTCCTTGCAGAAGTCTGCTGCTTGTGGGTGGAAGTAATTGTCGATGAAGCTTTCCAGACGTTTATAAACTGGTCCATATACTAGACCGAGTACTAATACAGAAAGACCTGCAGCCAATGGTACCTGCTCACGACCGAGGAAGGAGCGAAAAATCTCTTCAAACAGCTTTGTACTGGTTTTCCAAAGTGCCGCTAGCAACGCCGTCAACAGACCGTAAACTATCGTCCGGTTGATGATAAAGTCAATTTCCCACAGTCCATAGCGGAAAATCGAAAAACCGATAGACAGTGGGATCAGAAGTTGGGAGAACACGAAGAAAGGATGATGGACCAATTGCCACAACCAGTCTGACCCAGGCTGTAAGGAGAAAATATACCAAGGTGAGTGTGTAACGAAATCTCCCAAAACCCCTGCTGTCAGACCAAACACGACCCACTTGGTTTGCTGTCGTTGTACTGGACTGGAAACACGAATGTAGCGATGAATTTGAGCAAATACTCCCGTAGAGAACCAGCACATCAACACCACAAACGGAAATGGATGAGGCAATTCGTATGGGTTCCACGGAGAGTAAAAAGGCCAGACCGCTGACCACACAACCAAAGCTATAGTACTGACTTGAGTCCAGCGAAAAACGAATTTGCCATCAGGAAAAACGTAAAAGAAGATAATAAATAAGGCAAGTCCGATCGCTCGCATGACGCGGAGTGGCAAGCTCAAAGAGTGCTGCACCACAATCAACGTATGCATGGGAGGAGGAACTGTGACGCCAAACACAATCAGCGCCAGAGCCGTAAATAATGTGATCCAAGTCGGTGAACGGCGTAAAGCAATAGCCCCCCCTGCTAAAGCAAAGGCTACCGCCATCAAACCTTCTAACAAAAGGAAAAACCAAATGTAGAAATTATCCGACAAACCAACTTGAGCTAAGTATGGATGATAATATTCAGCTACCAGGTGGCGTAAGTGTGTATAGCGATCGCTACCAGTAGCAACACCAGCCATCAAACACACCACGATGACTAAGAGTACGGCAGGCTTCAGCCAAACAGGAGGCGCGTTACTGCGTAAGCTAACGACATGAGAATTCATCGTCTATTTTCCTAATTACCTCAAAGGCGGTTATTCGGGGCTAGCAACAGCAGCAGTAGGCGCTGGCTCAGAATGATTCATCGCCGGAATTGCTCCTATAACCATCAAGCCTACACCGACCGTTGCAACTCCCAAACTCAAATACCACAGTGTGCGGCGTTTCATCAAAGAAGCTACAGCTGCTAAAGAAATCGCCACCTGGAGGGCTGCCACACTGTAAACAAAATATTGGTGTGCCTGGAAGTTGTTCTCAGCTTCTGTTTGAAATTTTTGCGCCTCAACGGAAATTGATTGCTTTCGTTGGTCGATTTGATTGGTTTTTTGGGCTAAAGATTGTGGAATCGGCTTTCCTAGTGATTCTAAAATGGCTTGGGCTGAGTCCCGGATATGCGACTTAGTAGATGTCGCCTGGTACAAAGTCCATTGATCAGCAGCTTTAATCTGAGCAACCACGCCTTCCTCCGCGAGGAAATTCCCTTGCATCGCCCCCAACGCTGCCAAACCCGCATAAACACCAGTAGAGACAGCAACCTGATTTAGCCAACGCGATTCCTGGGCATTTTTCTCATGTTGCTCGTGGACTTCATGAGCAACCTCATGCATCTGCTCTTGCAAATGCTGCATTTGTTCGTTTACTTCGATTTCCATACTTTTCACCCCTGGTATTAATTAAATTTATGTGTACTCGGCTCAATTCGCTTAGCGCATTTTGACAAAACCTGCTTGGGAGACCATACCCTGCCCTTGCTTGGAGAGAATTAAGTTGGCATAAGCCTGCCCAGCTTGTTGGTCAATTTGATTATTTTGTTTAACAATTACATACAAGAGTCTGGTAATCGGGTATTCATCCTTTTCCGCAGCAGCTACGTTTATTTGATTGCGTCGCTCAGGGCATTGGGACGGGGGTATAAAAGGTTCTTGGTAAGGTGTGACAAACTTACCCGAATGTGACAACGCTAAAGGCTTGATATTGCACTGCGGGACAATTTCTGCCGCCGAGGCAAAGTAAATTGCTCCTGGAGCGCTCAATTTTTGCAAACCTTCAGTGGTGGTAGTAACAATATGCACATTCGAGCCAAAAGGTTGATTTTCTAAAATTTCTTTCTGAAAAAGTTCAACAGTACCATTATTATGTAGTGGGCGTGAAAAAGCCTTAATCACTACATTAGGACCACCTAACTTTTTCCAGTTAGTTATCTTGCCAGTATAAATAGCTCTCAGTTGGTCTATCGTCAGTCCGGGAATATTTAAATTAGGGTTAACTGCGACCGCCACCATATCAATAGCAACGCCAATTTGCTCTAGCTTAAACCCATGCTGCTGCGCCTGCTTGTACTCGCTTTCACTAATCGGTCTTGATGATTGAGCAAAGTTGATTTTGCCGTCGATTAACATCTTAATCCCACCATCAATGCCAGACGTTCCATTAGCGGTTGGTAAGACATAATTCAGCTTAAACTCAGGATGCGCCGCTTGAATTCCTGAATCAGCGACCTGTCGAATTGGTGCCCAAGAAGTGCTACCACCATAGTTAAACACGCCATGTGGAACATTCTGCACGTTGGTAAATTCTTCTGGCTGGACTGCTGTTTTACTCTCTTTGTGATTCCCTTCTGTAACGTGAGGTTGAGTGTGTTTATTGAACAACCAAAAGCTACTGCTTGCTAACCCAGCTATCGCCAGGATTGCCAAAGTCAAAACAGGTATTTTGTGTTTGTGAGGCGTAGTCTGTCCCATTTTCGCTCCCCTGATTTAACTTTTTTAACAAAACTTCAAAAAAAGACCCCTATAAATTACATAGGGGTTTTAATATTGAACTTATGCAGATAGCAATTAGTAATTATTCATTCTTAGCCAAAAGCCTAGAGCGTATTTCCTCAAGTTGTGCTTGAGTGTCAACAGGCTGACGCGGGTAAGGAAGTTCCGTATTCGGCCAATTAGGTAAGTCGTTGCACGGACACAATAAATTCGGCATACCAACACCACGCATGGGTACTGGCATCTCGCAACGCCCGCAAGATGTCAGATCCCAAGTAGGGGTCAGCAGTTCGGCAATAGTTTCTTGTGTACCCTCCAAGTAACAGTCGCCAGATCTAGGTGAAATAATTTGCTGCCAGCACTGTTCAAATTCTGGGCTGTAACTTGCGCCTCGGATCACTGGTTGTGGTAGCAATCTTTCTGCACCATTACCGAGAACAACTTTCTTACCCAATTGAAACCAGTAAGCAAGGTATTGTTTAACTTCTTCTTGAGATGCCATAATCCGACTCTACTATTTTATTTAAGTTCAGGTAACGGTGAACCAAGGGCGCTGAGGTTAAGAACGTGTCCGCCGGTAACCAGGTAAACAGTATGAGAAATTGTACCTAGACGCCGCACCAAAGAACCCAAGCGATCGCGGAAAATTCTGCCGATTGGGTAAGCTGGTACTACACCCCAACCTGTTTCCTCGGCAACAAAAATCATCTCTCCCTCACAGTGCGCCGCAGTCGCCAGAAAATCTTGCACCACTTCTTGCCAGGTAACTTCATCTTGTTCTAGAAGATTGGCAACCCAAGTACCTAAAGAATCCACTAAGAGACAATTTTCAGCCGTAGCCTCGCCTAAAGTCGCTCCTAAGGCAACTGGTACCTCTAATGTTAACCAATTTTGCGGACGACGTAATTTGTGTTGTATTAAGCGATCGCACCATTCAAGATCAGCAAGATTTTCATAAGCCGTTGCCACATAAACAACTGTTTTGCCAGATTGCAACGCCAAAGTTTCTGCCCATTCGCTTTTACCAGAACGTGCTGGTCCGGTAACTAAGATGATTTTACTCAAAGTGCGTAATTCTCCTGGGCACTCATTGCCGCCTGTGACAATTTACTTAAGCTGATGTAGCTTCTGTCAACTAGTAACATTACTGTGGCGGCGCGTAAAAACACTGGTTTATGTATACTGAGTGACAATTTTTTTAGATAAACTGTTGGTTTACACATGGTTTTTTAAGTTGTAACCATTTTAAATAGATAGAATTACTGACATCAGTATTACGTGATTTCCGTTCATCCCATTTATCCCATTCAGGATGAGGTTTTATGAAACCAGCTTTAAAGCGAATTGAGGCAACCCTCCACACTCTAGATCAAGAAACTCCTACATGCACTTATGCGAGTAGTGGTAAAGAACCTGCCCACTCTTATAAGCTAAACACGAATACTCCCTTAAGTGAACCAGAAGAGCAGAACACCGCTAACTCCCGCTCATTTTTTCCGCATCAAGGTTCAGTTCAAACCTTTCCCATAGAAGATCAAGGTCAAAAATCACCTGCCCTACCCAAATTCAAAACTCCGAACTTCAGTAGCCATCGCCACGGCGCTAATCCAGCTTTGGCTTTAAATCTCTTACAAGAAATCCAAGCAAATATTACTAGTTGGCAAATCGAACTGCACAAACTTGTGCGCGAAATCCAGGATATTTACTTAGAAGGACCAATAGTTGATGGCTGGTTAGAGTCCCACAAAACCGAATTCCCGACAGGCGGAACTGCTACACTCCGTCATGCGGATATTGAACGCCTGATGGACTATGTAGAAGAGATTTGTCATCCCACTGGTAATAACACGCAATCGAACCGTGCTGGCTATCGCCTTTGTAGTTTAGATGAGACGGGTAAAGTGTGGTCGCGTCCTTGTCCACCTGAACAAGTACCGGCTTTGAGTATCGCCATCGCCCGCAACCAAAAATTACGGCAGATGTTGGGACGGAAACAATATTTGGAAACTCGCCTCAGTCAATTGGCAGAAACTCTCGTAGTTTTACACAGCCATATTCAATCTGCCTAAAATGTCAAGTAGTTTTCCGCAAAAACTCGGTTGGTAGGTAGATGAATTTTAGTGTAAATTAGCGGGCAGCAGGCGAATGTTGGCAGTTGTGATTTAGTGCCAAAAATCTCAAAGCCAAAAACTCAAAACGACCCTATGCCAGATCCGCAAATTTCCGCCATCATCTGTACACACAATCGAGATATGTATTTAGGCGCAGCCATTGACAGTCTTTTGGCGCAAGAGGAAACTCCTGCCTTTGAAGTGGTAGTTGTGGACAATGGATCAAGCGATCGCACGCGGGAGGTTGTCCTCCAAAGATCCCATCCGCGCCTCAAGTATGTTTTTGAACCAGTGCTCGGTCTCTCAGTCGCCCGCAACACTGGCGCGAAAGCGTCTTGTGGAGAAATTATTGCTTATCTTGATGACGATGCTGTCGCTAGCGATCGCTGGCTGCAAGTTTTGTCAACTGCTTACGCCAATAATGAAAAACTCGCAATTGCTGGTGGTAAAGTCACCCTGCTTTGGCCAGAGGGAATTCAAGCACCGTCTTGGTTATCTCCTGGACTCGCCGGAAACTTAGGTGCCTATGATTTAGGCGATCAGATGCTTTTGATCGATAGCCCTGGTTTAACCCCTAGAGGTTTAAATTATTCCCTGCGCCGCAGCTTCCTGGAAGAGATTGGCGGTTTTGACCCACATCTAGGTCGTGTTGGCAAAAACTTATTATCAAACGAAGAACTGCAAATGACCGAACTAGCACTACAAGCAGGATGGCAAGTCGCTTATCTTCCATCGGCGCTAGTTGCTCACAACGTTTCTCCAGAACGTATCAACCGCAGCTGGTTTCTCAGCCGAGGCTGGTGGCAAGGAATTAGTGAATGTCATCGGGAACAAATCGCCGGTAGAGCCGGATTTGCTCAGTTAGGACGCGGTGGCGAACGCTTAGTGCGAGGTTTGTATAAATCACTGCAATACTTTCGCGATCCGGCAGAACGTTTTGATAAATTTGTCTACGCCTATGGTCAAATAGGCTATTTAAATGCGGTCATCCAAGGTTTACTCTCACCCACAAAAAATTAACTATATGTCTAAATTACCAGTTACAGTCCTAATTCCCGCTAAAGACGAAGAAGCAAATCTCCCAGCTTGCTTGCAAAGTTTACAACGAGCCGCAGAAATTTTTGTTGTCGATTCTCAAAGTAGCGATCGCACTGCCGAAATTGCCAAAAATTATGGTGCGACTGTCGTCCAGTTCAATTTCAACGGTCACTGGCCGAAAAAGAAAAATTGGTCATTAGACAACCTTCCATTCCACAACGAGTGGGTGCTAATTGTCGATTGTGATGAGCGCATTCCCGACGAACTTTGGACAGAAATCGCGGAAGTTATCCAAAATCCCGACTACGATGGCTATTACCTCAATCGCCGCGTCTTCTTTTTAGGTCAATGGATTCGCCACGGCGGTAAATATCCTGACTGGAATCTCCGCTTGTTCAAGCACAAAAAAGGACGTTACGAAAACCTCTGTACCGAAGATATTCCCAACACTGGCGATAACGAAGTTCACGAACATGTGATTCTGCCAGGGAAAGTCGGCTATCTCAAAAACGATATGCTGCACGAAGACTTCCGCGACCTCTACCACTGGTTAGCGAGACATAACCGCTATTCTAACTGGGAAGCTCGTGTTTATCTCAACCTGCTTACAGGTAAAGACGATACTGGGACGATTGGTGCAAGTTTGTTTGGCGATGCAGTACAACGTAAGCGCTTTCTCAAAAAAGTTTGGGTGCGGCTGCCATTTAAACCATTGTTACGATTTGTATTGTTTTATATCATTCAGCGCGGTTTCTTAGACGGAAAAGCTGGATACATTTATGCTCGTTTACTCAGCCAATACGAATACCAAATTGGTGTCAAATTGTTTGAGTTACGTTCCTGCGGCGGTCAACTGAATACGACCACTCCCACAGTTGTTGTCCAGCCGTCCTTTCCGCAAGAAATCAGACAGACTACTTAAATGGCCAATGAACCCTTTGTTGATTTACGCTCATACGACCAATCTTGGTTTGATCGCGGTCGTCCGACTTGGTACATTTTATTTTGGTGGCTTGTCCAAGCGATCGCTTTTCCGCTGACTCCACATCCGCTAAATAATGTTCGTTGTGCTATCTTGCGGCTTTTTGGTGCTGATATTGGCAAAGGCGTTTTAATTCGACCTACCGCTCGTTTTACATACCCGTGGAAAGTCACGATTGGCGACTACAGTTGGATTGGCGATGATGTAGTTTTCTATAGTCTTGACCATATACATATTGGTCAGCACTGTGTCATCTCCCAAAAGAGCTATCTGTGTACAGGTAGCCATGACATTCACGATCCAGCCTTTGGTTTAAAAACTGCCAGTATTACCATTGATAACGGGGTGTGGATTGCTGCTGATTGTTTTATCGGACTTGGCGTAAAAATTGGTGCTAATGCCGTGATTGGCGCTCGCAGCAGTGTTTTTACGCACATGCCACCCGGACAAGTGTGTTGGGGATCTCCCTGCCATCCTCACTATCCGCGCCAAAACACGTAGTTCATCAACTACTCATTCATATTGCGATAAGTAGCAACTGCTGAAGGTGAGATGCGATTTAAATAACGGAAGATCCAGTATTTAAAAATCGTATCTAAGATGACGGGGAATGTAGCAATAAACAGAAAAATGAAAGAGTGATTTTCTGGCAAACCCAGATGTCGCGATACATTTTCTAGAAGTACTTCCCAGCCGTGTGGTGAGTGGAAACCAACAAATATATCAGTGAACAAAATAATAATAAATGCTTTGGCGCTGTCGCTAAGTCCGTAAACGACTCTATCAAAAAACTCTTTCAAGATGGCAAGTTCTCGTCTGCTGTTCATTAATAGGGCAGTAAAAGCCAAAACTGATAGTAAATCGGCAAAAACATTTTTAATTGCATTTGAGCTTTCTTCGTGAAATTCTTCAGCAATCTCTTTTGCCCTTTCTTTAACTTTGTTTTCACTTTCCTTCTCCTCTATTACCGGCGCACCCATTGCCTCATTCAATAGGTTATCAAATTTGATCTTTTCTTCAAAGTTATGTAATTCTTGTAGTGCTCTTTCTTCCATTTCAGTGTTCAGAAAGATACCTGTTTCATTCTGTATTCTAAAATGATCGACAATCGGACCAACGAAGAAATTCTTGGTTAATTGATGAGTCAGCAGCGGGACGATGACTAACAGTAAAATAAATCGAACAGATGTTGTGGTTTTTTGTTGAGAGGTACGAAAATCTTTAATAACTTCTTGTTCAGCATTCGGATCTAATTCAGCTTGTATCCGATTAAGTGTATTTAAAATCGACCGAGGTAATACACCCGTTGTATCCGCTTTATTTTCTTCTGCTTTACTCGGCTTAGGTAATGATGGTCGTTCGAGTGCATTTATTGGCAGGGATGGAGAGGGTACTATATACGCTCTTATTTCCTCTGGTTCAGCATATTTGGCTTGGACTTCGTCAATAAAGCGTAGCTTCTCTAAAAATAAGGAATTATTTGTGGTTTGTATAGCAAAAGAATCTTTAGTCGAAGTTGCGCCATCATTTCTGGCTAATTTGGTGATTGTTTGATTAGAACCAAAAAATGCTCGGCTGGCTTTAAATTCTGTCAGCCGCATGCGAATAGTTTTCAGGTGTTTTTTGAGTTCTGAGTCAAAATAAGCCATCACACTGCTGCCGTAGTTGGCGTTAGGCGCGATTTTATTGCCATTAAAATGCTCATCTTCCATCGCTTTAATTAGTAATGCGGCTTTGTATGCCTCATCAAGCGATCGCTCTGGTGTCGCTAAGTACCATTGACCGGAAGTCAATAAGTAAGAATACAGTTTTTGGAGAAAACTCGGATTTTTCATTGCAGCCAATTATCCAGCTTTATTGGGGTGATTTGCGCTGTTCACGTTAACGTAAGAGGTATGCTAGCAAATCTATAAGGAGACAGTTTGTGGTTTCGCAGTCTGTTTGGGTTGTTGGTCCTAGTCGCAGCGGTAAAACTACTCGTTTGATTGAGCATTTTTGTAGCTGGGTTAACATAGAATCCAGTAATTCGCGAAAGTATTATACACAATCTACGCCCAAGGCAGGTGTGCGGACGAAACGTCTAAATATTCGCCAAAGCCAACCTGGAGTTTTGGTATTTGCCGCCAATGGAGATAACCGCCGTCAACTAGCAGATAAAATTGTTACAGCAACGTCTGGTAAATACCCTGTAAGAGCAAAGACACCGCTGGGTTTTTTTCAAGACGAGATTATTTTATTTTGGCCGTTACTAATTCAGTCGTTAAAGCTGAAAGCCCAATTTCCAGTCAGACTGCGCCCTGAAACTGAGCAGGAATTGGCAACGAGACTTTGGCATCCACATCTAGACGCTGAAATTTTACAACAGGCGGGAGTGAATGAGTATCGAGGTGTAAGGCGGATTCTCGACTTATTGCAATTAGCGGCTTACAGTGGCAACAAAACCGAGGAAATCATCCACATTCTGACTAGCGGTTTAGCCACGCAAGAGAATGTTCCTCATCTCGAACCGCAGTTAATGGCGGATTTGCTGTTAAATTGGCGCGATTGGTGTTTAGAGCGAGGATTTCTGACTTATGGCATCATTACTGAACTTTATAGTCAACATTTATTAAGCGATCCGAATTATCAATGGCACTTGGCAAAACGCTATCAAGCAGTCATGGCAGATGATGTTGATGATTATCCTCGTATCGCCGGTGATTTATTTAATGTATTGTTCTCTCAAGGCGCTGTGGGAGCATTTAGCTACAACCCTGAAGGTGCAGTGCGTTTAGGATTAGGAGCCGACCCTGACTACCTCCAAGGACTGGCGGTTCATTGTCAAGTCGAAACTTTGAATCATCCACAATCTTGCCTTGCAAATACCTTAGCCACGCCGATGCTGCAATTACTCAGCGATCCATTTCCGCTGATACTCCCAGAGACAGTACAGTTAATTGAGACGGCGAGCCGCGCTACCTTGCTGCGAGAAACAGCAGAAACAATTATTGAGGCTGTAAAAACCGGAATAGTACCGCCTGAGGAAATAGCGGTGATCGCACCTGGTTTGGACGCGATCGCTCGCTACACCCTCGGAGAAATCTTAAATAAACAAGGAATTTTGGTAGATTCCCTCAACGATCAACGCCCCCTAATTAGTTCGCCCGTAATTCGAGCTTTACTAACTCTATTGACATTAGTATATCCCGGCTTGGGACGCTTAGTAGATCGAGATGCCGTGGCGGAGATGTTGGTTGTTTTGACTCGTGAAACAATTGACCCTGTCCGCGCTGGGTTATTGGCAGATTACTGCTTTGAACCACATCCAGAGAAACCTAACTTGTTACCAATATCAGCATTTGATCGTTGGGATCGAATCGGATACTCGGCGACAAGAGCTTATGAACAAATATTGCAGTGGTTGGAAGAGCAGCGATCGCAACTACTCTCGCGGTTGATTCCGAGTCCAATTTCTTTTTTAGACCGCGCCATCCAGCGTTTTCTCTGGAATGGTAGCAATCTTCCCTACGAGCAATTAGCAGCCTTGCGGGAATTACTAGAAACAGCCCAACACTACTGGGAAATTGATACCAGATTACGGCAGTATGAACGTGCTCAAGCAGACCCTCATGAGTCGGATAACACTGGTCATACCACCATTGCCCAATTTATCCAGTTGTTACGACGAGGGACAATTACCGCAAATCCTTACCCAATGCGTCCGATTGGTTCCGCCAGTAAAACTGTCACTTTGGCGACCATCTTCCAATACCGTTCCAGTCGTCGCTGTCACCGCTGGCATTTTTGGCTAGATGTGGGTTCACCACTATGGTTACAAGGTGGGGCTGCGACCTTGTTTGGCGCACCGTTTTTTCTCCAACAGCGCTTAGGTCGTCCTTGGAGTGCAGAAGAACAACAACAAGCGGATGAACAACGCTTAGAGCGAATTTTGGCAGATTTACTGGCTCGTGTATCCGAAAAAGTCTACCTCTGTCATAGTGAACTAGCTGTAAATGGGCAAGAACAACTTGGTCCCCTACGATGTTTAGTCGATAGCTGTGACTTAAAAACTAACAAATCCGAGTAAGACTTTTATCCAGCACTCAGTATTTTCTGCGGTTCAACCAGTCTTTAATTTCCTGCGCCAACCAAATACACTCTCGGTCAGTTAATCCCATACCAAAAGAATACCGCTTATCCCCAGCTTGAATCGTTACCATTTCCGTGCCGCGTGTAGTTGATATACCTAAGCTTTGCTTAACGTTTCGCAAGATTACACTTTGAAAAACATCATTAATTGTTTTAGTAAAACCAATTTGACGGTAACGACAACGGTCATATAGCCAGAACTCAATTGCAAACTGCTCTTCGGTAATGAAAATTCGGTGATGTCCTAAATTATTCAATTGTAATTTGTCTAAAATTATCCACCACACCGAGCACATTACTGCTAAAGTGCTCAATCCGATGGGTAGAGAAGCGTAACAGAAACCAAGGATCGGTATTGTCCCCAATAACCCCAGAAAATTCAAACCCAGTAATTTCACCGCAAAATTAAAGACTGCCAAACCTGACATCGGCTTTCGAGGAATTTTAATCGCCAAATCATCAGCAAACTGTCTGAGTTCTATTTGACTACTAAGTGGCTGAGTAATGCTACGGATGGCGGAGGTGCTTGAGCGATTGGCCATCAGTGCTTCTAAAGCTGTTCTCGCACTTGGGAATCTACGTTCTACCGCCGGTTCAACAAGTTGCTCAATCCAATAGATTAAACTCGGACTGACACTCAAAGAATCACTAAATTGAATCCGCAAATCGCGCACTGGTAAATCCGCTGGCGCAATCCCTGTTAACAGATGAATCAATGTCATTCCTAGACCATAGAGGTCTGACGCCGGAACCGCCCTTCCACCGAATTGTTCTAGGGGAGTGTAGCCATAAGTACCGACGATCGTAAATGTCGCCCTTTCTGACACTGCCCGATCTTGGACGGCACCAAAATCGATTAAAGAGACGCCATCATCTTCACTCCAAATTAAATTACTCGGTTTGATATCGCGATGCAACACTGCTGGATTGATTTGGTGCAGATAAATTAAGATTTTTAATACATCTACTGCAATTTTGCGAATTTGCTGTTCTGTAAATTTTTTTCCCTGATTCAGCAATTCTTGCAGCGACGAACCGGGGATATATTCCTGAACTAGCCCATAGCAAAGTATCCGGTCATCTAGACAAAAATGATCTAAGTATTTAGGTATCCGCAAATGATTTAGCTGCTTGAGTATGTGAATTTCTCGCTCAAACAGCTTCAAGTTATCCCACTGTACTTGCCCCCCAAATGCCAGGAGTTTAATCACAACCAAAGATTTTTCGGCATCCTCTTGAGTACAATCCGTGGCAAGCCAAGTTTGGCGAATCGGATTTTCACTCAGTTGACGCTGGAGTTTGTAACGATTTTGTAATATATCTTCTGCTTGCAGCATCTTGCAAGTGTTTTCCTTATCGGGCTGATTACGTCTAATTTAGCTCAAGCATTAACCCCGTATACCAAATAACCACTATCAGCGAGAAACCTTTTATCAAACTCGCTGGGAGCAGATAAACTGTATGCGCCGTCCTCACCGTAGGAGAGAATAGAAGAGATGCTATTAGCCGGATGTCCGCCGCCATCTTTTTGGAGTTGCATCGGAATCTGATTACCGCCATTATAAGCTTGAGAGTAAGGGCCGGTGAAGAATGAAGAATTTCCTACCTGAGTCACAAACTGGGAGCCAGTATAATTTAGTCCTAGTAAGCCAAGTGCATGACCAATTTCATGAGAAACAATAGAGTAAATAGTGCGATCGCTAGCAGTTACATTGTCAATAGCATTGATCGCAATCTCCCCAATTCTCGGTAAAGGAGACGTATTAATACCTCCACCCCAAACAAAACCACCCCACGCCGCAGCATTGTCATGATCGTAAGCACTGGCAAAAATCAGTAAGCCATCAATATACCGATTGATTGTAAATGCAAAAGCATTCTGCCCATTTGCTTCAATTTGCTGGAGATTAACATTATTTAATACAAAACCACTTTCCTGGGTAGCAATCAACTTTGCCCAATCATTTGCGGCGAGGAGCGCTATTTCCCGACGATGAGGTGTCCAAAAATTTAAGTAATCATTACGATAGTCAATCTCAATCTGAAAGTGACTAGGATCAGGTACGTAGGTATTGGTAACAGTTCCTAAATCCACGGCACCGCTACCTATTTGTCCACCATTTAAAGTATATCCAATTTTATTGTCGAATAAGCGATCGCTACTGGAGCCATCCTTCTCAGCAATGAATTTAACCGTGTGAGGTTGATTCCAATCTGTAGGAGTAAATGTAAGGGTGTTTTGTGTACCATTACTAGCATCGCGATCGGCATCAATTGTTAAGAAATTACCAACCGAAAAACTCATAGTGACATTTTTGGTGGGTGCTTGGCTTAATTGGATTTGAAATGTGCCAATATCTCCCTCTTTACCGCTAAACAAAATATTGCTAATTTTGACATAATTTGTATTCCGTCCTTCTTGTTGACCATATAATGAATAATGCGTATATAATTGATGCTTATTAAGTCCAGATGCCTTGAAATCGGCATTAACAGCAATATACCCACCAATATTGAATGATGGCGATGATTGCCGACCTTCATCTAAACCAAAAAGTTGAAAATGCTGATATAGCTGACGATTACTTAACTTTGCTGTGACTAAATCTGGATAAACATCCCGATAATAATTCAAATCAAAAGTTGACGAAAACTGTCTACCCTCATTCAAACCATAAGTCTCAAAATGTTCGAGAATTTGCCGAGAATTCAGACCCGCCTTAATTAAGTCTGGATTATGAGAACGATAATAATTAATATCAAAAAAATCCGAAATCTGTCGTCCTTCATTGATACCTAAAGCTCGTAAATGTTCAAAAACTTGTTCTTTATTATTTCCAAATACTTGCTTTACATCGGGGTTGGCTGCTAAATAAAAATTGAGATCGACAAATTCTGAAAACTGTCGCCCTTCAGCTATACCGAACTTTTGTAAATGTTGTAATAACTGGTTGTTAGTCGTCAAGCCAGCACTAGCTAAATCAGGATTACTAGCGCGATAAAAGTTAAGATTTGCAAAAGGTGAAAATTCCCGCCCTTCATTTAAACCATAAGTTTGAAAGTGGGAAAGCAATTGTGCTTCTGTTTTTAAACCTGCTGCAACTAAATCTGGATTGACAGAGCGATAAAAATTGGCATCAAATAAATGGTTCTACCGCTTGTCTTATGGTAAAAACAGTAAATTAGTCATATCTTACGACTAAAGTTTACTCTTAGTAGAGCACATAAACCTTTGCTACGTAAAGATTTATGGTAATTATCGTAAATATGTTAT
>Ga0209512_1002505_pt1 | contig 19325 bp, 19 predicted proteins | sample frozenSSSSmetaG_FD_184142 | JGI IMG/M metagenome (GOLD analysis project Ga0209512, IMG submission 184142) | Glacier valley bacterial and archeal communities from Borup Fiord, Nunavut, Canada, to study Microbial Dark Matter (Phase II) -... | ecosystem: Environmental > Aquatic > Freshwater > Ice >... | reverse complement strand
GCGCGGCGCGCCCCGCGAACAACCCCCCGCCCCCCCCTCTTTTCGTCTCCACTCAAGGCCGGGAAACGTGCTAGTGGCTCATCGCAGCGCGGGAAGAGTGCCATCTCTGAGCTGTATGAGCTTGTTGTACAGCTCCCTGCCGTTGTCGGAGTCTATATCGCAGTACTTTTCGTGTTCAGGGGCCGAACCTGGAGGGAAATAGGCGCAAAGACGAGGATGGTTGCCATTATACTCCCAAAGCCTGGTTTTCGTTCCAACGCAGGTGAGTGCGTAGAATGGTAATTTGAAATCAGGATTGAGCCTCCTATACTCTGCACAAGCATTGCTTGCCTGCTTCTCGCAGTCCGTAATTGCTCCCGGGTATACTCCTGCATGCTTATACTCGACGACAAGCTTTCGTACAAATTGCCCGCCTTCGAGCGCTTGATCACCAAGTCAATTTTGGTTTGATCATGATCAGCGACACCAGTTCGTGGCTCCTGAGTGCTAAAAGCCCACGTATCATCCTGAGAAAAGATAGTTCTCAGGAAATTCAGCCAAAAGGCTGAAGCTAGCCACTCATGCGTGCCAACCTTTGCCTCCGTGTACAGTTTGATCATGACAGCATTGTTGCTGTTGGTGATGAGAGACATCTTGAACGTGAATTTGTAATGGTACGGAGGTTTGTCTAAAGAGTTAGGGAGTTAGATAATATCTTAGAGAAACAGTGAGGAGCTGCCCTACCTTGTCTGTTCTGTATAGTCTGTAGAGTAGCTGATTGTAGTAAAGCTGAGTAAATCAAGTAGCTTAGAGAACTGATCTTGAAATAGTAGTTGATAGAGCAAATACTATTAGGGAAGGAGTAATTGTCTTATATATCCTGCGCCTTATATATCACTTAGAAGTCAGATATTATGAAATTCACTTGTTAGGTATTATAAAATTCACTTCTAGGGAATGAGTAACTGTCTTATACACCCATGCGCCTCATATATCACATAGAAGCCATGTATTATGAAATTCACTTCTAGGGAAGGAATAACTGTCTTATACACCCGTGCACCTCATATATCACTTAGAAGTCAGGTATCATGGAATTCACTTCTAAGACCGCACCTGGCAACTGATTCTGTTTAATGGAAACACCTAGGCTTTATAAGCTGAGATGCTAAGAAACGTACATATCATTTCCAAATCTGATTCGCGCAGTGTTAGTGAGATCTGGACCTGTGGACGTCAATGGGAGCAGTTGAAGCTGTGGGAATCCCTCAACTCTGTACATTTCTGTCCTTTTCTTTAATGGAAGGGGAACCTGTTCGGAATTTTCACTAAAGTGGTAGAACGCTCACCAATTTGAGTGTTCTCTGATGGGTGAAGGAGCCTGAGATTGCCTCTCAATTCCAGCTGCCGAGGTGGATATTAAGAGGCTCTTTGGATCCGGAAGAGATGTTCTGGGAATTAGGAGATACGCTATGAAGGGGGATGCTATGAGGACTTTGATGATCTTATGGGATGAGATTAATCGCTGCTGACAATAGTTCATGCAGGGAGATTTAGATTTGGAATTATGTACATTATATCGCAATGGAAGCCCTCAAAATGAGCCTTACTAACAACTAGTTACAATTACCAGTGCCACTGTTCGGAACTGTTCGAACAGTTCGGCCAATTTTGGAATTCCAATAGCCCTCCGATTCGAACTTCAAAAGGCTGATTCGATTCGGTTCAAGTTCAAACTGTTCGTCGAACTGTTCGAAGTTCGAAAGTTGGATTGGAGCCCTAGGGCAAACAGAACCAGGGACTAGTTTAGATGAGGCTCAAGTAAAGATATATATGTTTCCATGTAAACTCAACCACCTGATTGTCATTGGCGTCAGCTTCTCTACGATATTCCGCTTGGTTTTGACGTGCCAAGTCGGTTGTCCCCCTAGTGCGCGTCGAATAAAAGGGTGGGAGCCGGTAGGCACCCGGAGATTCTCAGTTTGGAGAGTTCATGAGAATTTCCATGCGCATGCATGCAGACAGGCCTTTAAGCCTTTGTTTCTGGCGCTCTATATTATGAGAGCCCTTTCCTTTTTAGATAGTTTTACAATTAGTCAACTCTTTTTCATCACTTTCATATAGATTATTTCAACACTGTGTAAAGGGTCCGAATCTCCATATTCAGTATGCATTGGAGAGATCTCCTTTGAATACATTTCTTTCCATTTCAATGTCCATCCGCGTAATGTCTTGCGAGAATCTGCATTTTCCTGCATTTCCCTCACCATTTGTATATGTGATATTCCAATCTCAAAGTGTGACATTATGCATACAAGCTCCCTAGATTTGGAGCTTGAACAGAGGAGTTTTGGATCGAGAGGTCGAATTGAACAAGATTTTCATTCCATGTTGGAATTTACAAAGATCCCGCCATTTATGAAATGTCCAGAGTTCCTTACAATGTATAGCGAAAGTGCAGTGCATGGTAGAAGACGAAAAAACACGAAGGCGTTCAACAAACCTGCTTATTCCAGAGGAAATCGGACTTAATAAAGCTATCACATATGATGAAGTTGGAAATTCTCAACAGCAGATGGAAGAGGGGAGCGAGCAATCAGCAGGATCATGAATGAGAATATTATAAGCGTAATAACAACCAGCATCGGTGGTTTAGTGGTAAAATCCATCGTTGCCATCGATGGGCCCCGTGTTCGATTCACGGTCGATGCATCCAATCTTCGAGCAGCTTCCGCTGTTCTTCCTTTTATTTTGCTCCACCCGTCCATTCCATCTCGATTCTTCAACGAGCCGGTGTCGAAAAGGTATGTAGAGAACGTGATTAGTTTCCTTTTTGCGCCTGTGGACCCGCAGTGCGCTAGTTTCTTTTCTGAAAGGTTGCAATTGCGAGTCCCACCACATTCCATTGCTAACATTCTGCACAGACTGTACTTCACAGCGGCATAGCCAGTAAGGGATATCACGCATGATATTAATGTTTGTCACGGGGATATAAACCTCGCATGCATGCCACGTTTGGTATTCGAACTACCGTGACGCTATAATAGCACAAGCAGCGGTTGCATTCCGACTTAGTTTTCAGGCCTCGTTTTAATCGTTCGTTGCATATTTTCATACTGCGTAATCTCATTATTCTTACCTCTCAAGGCCCCTTCATCACGACCTCCGCGGGAACTGCCACAGTCAAGACGTCCACCCCCTTCTCCAGCTCCGCCTTCTTCGGCATAACCCCCCTACGCATCAACTCGCTAGACTGGCTCATGACCGGATCCTTCTGCATCGTTGCAACAGCCACCACCTCCTCCCCCTTCGTATAGAACGCCGCGAACTTGAACTGGTCCGGCTGGCCCTGGATCACTACGTCGTCGAAGCCCGTGCTCGAGTTGCCGCAGTATCGGAGCTGCGCTCCCAGTGCTGACCAGAAGATGGGGATGAACGGCTTCAATCGCGCGTTCTTGTCGATGATGTGTGCGGCCGCTGCTCTGCCGGAGTTTTGAGCGACATTCCAATGCTCAATGCGCACTGGGTTGCCGTTGCCTCCTGGGCCGTGATAAGGATATGTCGCGATGTCGCCGACAGCATAGACACCATCGAGGCCTTGGACGGCGAAATTCTCATCGACGCGCAGGGAGCTGTCTTTCTCCAGCTGCACCGCTTTGTTGTCTTTCAAGAATGTGGTGGCTGGCGCTACACCAACGCCGAGAACGACGAGGTCTGCTTCGAGCGTCGTACCGTCCTTGAGCCGGATGGCACCGACCTTTGAGGGATCCGAGGAGGAAGGCAAGGCACTCTCGACGCCGGCGTTTAGATAGAAATGGACGCCGTTGTTTTCGAGTTGTTTCTGGAAGATTGCTCCGACCTTCTCGCCCATGACGCGCTCTAGAGGTACCTTCTCCATACCGACAACAGTAACATCGTTTTCCTTTGCCGTCGCATTGGCAAGTTCCATGCCAATGAAAGAGCTGCCGATGATGACAATCTTCTTGTTCTTGTCACCAATTGCTGCGAGGATATCCTTGACATTATGGGTTGTGCGAAGGACGAAAATGTTGTTCAGATCCTTGAAGCCAGGCAATGGGAGATGGCGAGGCGTTCCTCCCGTCGCAAGAACAAGCTTGTTGTATGGATACACGCTGCCTGAGTTTGCGACTACCTTTTTTGCAAGGAAGTCGATATCTGTCACCTCATCACTGACGGTAGTGATCCCAGCGTCGTCAAACCACGCCTGATCTCTCAAACCAATCTGTACTGGATCAGGAATCAGAGCTTTGGAAAGCTTCGTCCGGTCAATTGGCAGGTATCCCTCGCTACTGATCACTGTGATTGAACCTTTGTAACCTTGTTCACGGAGTGCTTCCACCGTTCCGATGGCTCCTGAGCCGCCTCCAACAACCACAACATTCTCAGGCTTGACGGCAGCACACTTGATATTTGGCTTTCTCCTGCTGCCTATAATCTTCTCTTTGGCGCCTGTAACATATACAGCGCCGTCTTTTTCAAAGACTTGGAAAGCAGGCAAGTTGTCGAGAGCTGGTGCGTTTTCGATATCTCCGGTGGTAGCATTGAAGCAAGCTGTTTTGACATCAGTGATTTGGCTCACGTAACAGCTTCTCGAGACTCTTACCTCCATGCCACGGACAGGTGAGCCTGCCATCTCCAGTCAAGACGCCGTTGATAAGTGGAGCACCTGGTCTGGAGTTAACAGAGCACAGTGACCGTTGGATGATATACCGGCCATACCATAATGCGTGCATCTAGCTCCCAACGCTGTGGTCTTGCCCCCAACATTCACAAGTAAGACCTTCCCGTCCTCAATGCCGTCAACCTCAACCTCTCTCTTCTCACCAGGCTTCAAGTCAATAGACTTGAGGTCCTTGAGCTTAAACTCCGTAGCCATAGCTGTTGATACTGTCCTTGAAGAGAGTGCTTGTTGTCTTGATACTTTGGGAGCTTGTCGCACAAGCTGACGTATATTTGAATGATATATGATCTTTGATGATAGCATCAATAGTGAGATTTGGAATACTTCGTCTGAGCCAACAGTACAAAGTGTCGATTGCGACGTTGCGAGGAGGGGGGGTGGTGACAATGGCTGGGTGTTGATTGGCCAAAGGTGGTTCGATAGGAGGAGCTGTGTCGTCATTGACATAATCGATAAGATACACTCCGTTCTCCGCGCCTTGGCGCCTTCACAGGGCTATTCTTGGCTATTCTTGGCTATTCTTAGCTATTCTTAGCACATATCGGTGATCGGTGGGCATTAACGCCGACTTCGATGTTACATTTTGAAGCATCAGGCTGTGACAGGCTACGAGAAGCTATGAGAAGCTATGAGACTGAGGTTACTGAAGATTGACAAAGAGTCCTCCATCAACCAGCAACTGAGCTCCATTCACATATCCGCTGAGCTGTTCGCAGGCCAGGAAGACAGCTGGCCCTGCCAGATCAGAGGGCTCTCCTGTCCGTCCCAAAGGTATCCGCGTCTCCATATATCTCTTCTTCTCTTCGTTCGAAAGGTCTGCCTCATTCAGCTGTGTCCTTATCGTTCCCGGAAGCAATGCGTTGCATCGAATCTTGTACTTGGCCAAAGCAACAGCCATGCTCTGCATGAGCGAAGTGACTCCGGCCTTCGTCGGCGTATAATGAGTTTGCTGGCCTCCTCCAACAAGCGCACTTATAGAAGAGATTCCGATTATGGAGCCGCCATGTCCTTGCTTCGCCATCTGGCGCGCTGCTGCTTGGCACGAGTAAAAGGCCCCGTCAAGATTCGTTCGAACAGTCGAGGAGAAAAGGTCTGGCTCAAGACTAAAGGCCCATCACCATCATCAGCGTTATCACGACGAGACGGGGCGGATTGATCTCACTCGAGGAATTCTGCGAACCGACAAACGCCAGCATTGCTAACAAAGACATCGAGCTTTCCCCATTTCTCGACTGCTTTCTCAACCAGTATCTTTCCTGTCTCGGGACTTCTGACGTCGCCTGCCACTCCAATCAACCGTCCAGCTTGGTTGGGATATGCTGTCGACTCCTCGTAGATGGCGGCGGCTTCTTCGATCAGACTCTTCAGATGCACTTGATCACTTTCCAGCCCCAGATGGTTCACGGCTACATTGCAGCCTTGACGTAGAAATTCAAGAGTAATGGCACGGCCAATGCCTGTGGTGCCGCCTGTAATTGCTGCAGTCTTTCCAGTCAATAGGCGCCACTTGGGATCTGGTGAAGGAACAGCCATCTGCCGCGATCTATGCTTGAGTTTAGTTCGGTTATCAATGAAAGCGGCAAATTTGAATCTGGGAAGACGCGTTTATCAGGGATATATCAACAAAGCATTGCTATCCCAGGGAAGGAGGCATGGGGCCTATTAATTACCCGCACTGTACCCCCCGCACCAACAGCTCCTGACCCCGCATGCGGGGTTCTCCAACCACCACCCAGCATCGTACAGCAGTACATTCTCAGACTTTTCGTACAACAAACAGACTTGAATCTGAGCGTCGAATAAACTGAGCAGCTGGCAATTTTTTTCTTCCAAAGAAGACATCCAATTATTCAGGTCACATGTCCTAATATAAGTACCATGAACTTTGTTGTTAACTTCTTATAGTGAAAGCTACTCTCATGAACCGCAATTTCCAGCGCCTCTATCCCCCCCAATCAATCCATCGTAGATATCCACGCACAATCCCTCCATATTGGCTGATTGAGCCATTAACACTGCTATGGCCTCTCTCGGCTCATCACCACTCATAATCGACTCCCATATTCACCTCTATCCCTCCTCCGAACTTCACACTCTCGCCTGGCTCACCCCCAACTCAGGCAGTCCTCTCGACGGACAACACTCCGTGTCCGACTATCTCTCTGCCGTCATCCCACCCTCATCGACCCCTCGATCCTCTCTTCGCGGTTTTGTCTTCGTCGAAACCGATAGGAAGCATGACTTATTAACGCAAGATTTCGAGTCCCCTCTCCTGGAAATATCCTGGATATCCCGTATCGCCCAAGGCCTCCCACGGCCTGGCGAAGGCCACTCCGCCCCTCATGCCCCGCTCGTTCTCGGCATCGTGCCCTGGGCACCACTACCGCTCGGACCTCAAGTGCTCGATAAGTACATCTCCCAGGCCCTCGAGGTCGCCGGCCCGTCAGCCGCTCTCATCCGCGGATTCCGCTACCTCGTGCAAGACAAGCCCCCCAAGACCATGCTCTCCGCACAATTTATTTCCTCACTCACGCGCCTAGGCGAACAGGACTACGTCTTCGACGTGGGCGTCGATCTGCATCGACAATCCTGGCAAGGGCCAGAACTCATCTCCATGATCCAAGCGGCACACAGCGGCCTCGCCTCCAGAGATAAAGTCGTCTTCGTTATTGACCATATCGCCAAGCCTGACATGACAGTGATCCAGCGCGACGAAAACGATCTAATGCATACTCCGTCTTTCGCGGCCTGGAAACACACTATACAGGAGCTGGCGATGTTTGAGAAGGTGTACATCAAGCTCTCTGGCTGCTTTAGCGAGATGAATCCTGAGATCCTGGGAGCGGAGGGCGAGGAGTGCGAGACACAGAGGCTCACGCAGGAGGAGGAATACGAGGCGGTGGAGCCATGGTTGAGTGTTGCGCTTGAGGCTTTTGGGCCGCAGAGATGTATGTTTGGCAGTGATTGGCCGGTGTGTGAGGCGAATCCGGTGGGGAGAGAAGCGTGGGGAAGGTGGAAGGGGATTGTGAGGAGGATGTGTGAGGATAAGAAGCTTACGGATGCACAACGACGGAGAATTTGGGAGGGGACGGCTGTGGAGGCTTATGGGCTGAAGATAGCGGAGATGTAGGTGGACTTCCTTACTATGTTTCTCTGTTCTACTCGAGCCTCATTTACGCTGGTCTCTCCGGTCCTTTAATGTGCAATCCCAGCTGCATTTTCTGCGTCACGCAAGTATCTCTGCAACGCAGGGCTGTTGTCGATAAGGCAAGCTCTCCGATACGCCTTGATCGCCTCCGGATAGTCCCCCTTTTCCATGTTCACATGGCCAATCCATCCCACCCATTGACGCGGTGCTTCATGCCAGTCGATGCCCCTGTAGCCAGATTTAGGTACCGCCATCAACTTTTTAAAAGCCATGATGGCTTCACCGTAATCACCTCATCGCCGATACGCATCCCCAGACCATCCCACAACCACGGCTTCAATGAATTTGTGGCGAACTCGTCATCACACAAGCAAGCGTGTTCGTAGCTCTCGACGACCGGCTCGAATACCCTGATTGCTTCGTCGTAGTCCCCTTTCCTCATATATAGGCGACCTGTACGCATGCGGAACTCCGCTCGCGGCTTCGTGCGTATGCCAAGTCCCATCTCCCACGCTCGAATCGCTCTGTCAAGGTCCTCGTGCGGCTTGTACAGATCGCCAGAATGGGAAATCGCTTTAAACTCGTATGCGTCGGCAAGGTTCCTCCACTTGCAGAGGTCGTTGGGCTCCTTCTCGACGGCGAACAACTTCAGGCGGTTGATAACTCTGTCGTAGGCATCCTCGGTCTTACAGTCGTCTGGTCTGAAGTGCATCGCAAAGTCAGGGGCGGCTATGGGTTCGTCTATAATCCACCTCTTGATGGGAAGATCAGAGCTAGGGGCGTGCAGAGGTTCGTCTACAACATGCCCGACTTCGCCGGAAGATTCAGTCTCATGGCTGTGGTTGTCGATGGTGTGATAGTTGGAGCAGGTGATGCAGAGCGATCGGGAATCAGCGTATCGTAGGTTGGAGGTGGAGATGGAGGGCGTCCACGAGGGGGCCTTGACAATTGGCGGGGTCCTACCGCCCAACGTGGTCTTGTTCCTGTACTCGAACATCGACGATCGTCATCAACCCTTCTATCACCCTCTTCCAGACCTCTGAGCAAGTGGATTCCGCGAGACTTTAGGAAAGTAAACATCGTGGTCCTCTTTGGTGAAGCAATAATTAATTGAGATGATATTATCAATCAGTGACTTAGATGGTGGCATTCGGATTATTCAAAATAGATTCTGTCACAGAGAGGACATCTTGAAGTTATTCATATGTTGCTTGCTGGGCGCAGATTCCCTGCACTATGAGTACAGGAATCGGCGAGTAGGTATTGTCTGACGGCAGTTCTCGCCGGGCCTGAGCAGACAGATGAGATCTTTGCGTAGATCATTACATAGCCACAAAGTGGCCATGCTTGGCTTTCACAGAACTCACAAAGGTGGCCCAAATGCCGAAATATAAAATACATTTTGTCTTGCGGATTCCTGACTATTACCATTTGAATGAATAGCATCTGTCTGCCTCTGAGGCCACTATTCTCTCAGATCCTTTGCTTTGTAGCAGTGAATTTGATTTGTCTTTGTCAAGATTCTGAGATGACATATGACAAGTTGCTGGTAGAATGTTCCATCGCCGCCAAAAGCCTCTGTATTTATCATAATGTAAGAATTCGAATCCACGAAAGAGCTCATTAGTACTCTCTGAACCATCCGCCTTGTTGTATGCCTCTAGCTCGGTTCGAAATGCCTCATAAGTTCTTCCAAGACTAAGCCAACTCAGCCAGCCGTTGTAGGATGTAGGGAACGTAATAATTTTGGAGTCTTGCCTCCGAAGTATTGGGGCGACAAGGGTAGAAAGTTGAAAATCTGCAGCAGGATAAACGCGATATGTAGTTCGGTTCCTGGCTAGACTGGAGGATGCATTATGCGTGCTAATGTCCTCTCCCAGTCGGCCATGCCCTCAACAAGAAAGCCACTTTCCTCGAAAACTGCAAGTTTAGGATCGGCTGGAATGATTCCAAACATCATTCTGTACACTAGTGGATCAAGAATATAGATCCTCTCAATCCAAGTTAACTCACTTTTGCGGATGGTTCACCACGTCTGGCCTTTCTTCTCTTTATTTTCGTTCACTTTTTCTTCTTCAATCTTTTCTTTCTTCAATCTTATTATTGAATGGACGTAACCGTTGATGTCATCACAATGGTCACTATCTGAGGGCAAAATTGTTTGCATTTCATAAAGCTCACCCATTAATCTAATCCAACATGCAAGTTAATGCTTGTATTTGAGTTTAAAAATCCACTTAAGTATTCTTGACTATAGATTATTGCAAAGAAGTGACTAGGCGGATCTGACCATTAGATATTAGTAAACAACAAAAATTACTATTCCAATAGCTATTCCAAATACAGCAAAACAACTTATTACCCACCTAACCCACCTAAATCATCGTTTTCAAAAAATAAATTATTAAGAAGGGCAATCCAGATGCAGTAATGCATGATAGTGGTAAATAAGGGCGAACCCCCTGTATCTTTCACGTCTAAACAGTTACACCGTCAGCATTTTCAAAGAATTTAATATTGAAAATAGTATTACAACAGATGCAACAATCTAAAATTTCACGAAGGTAGGCATTTTCAAAGAGCTGAATATCAACAATAGGTATTAATCATCAGGCCCTGCCTGGTCATGCCCAATGACCAGACAGAACGTGATGATTGCTCTGGACGCAACAACGCGTTTAAACTGTTAAATATGTATGAGCCGTCTGCATTTTCCATTTCTAAACGAGTCACACAGTTTGGCCTTTTAATAGAGTTGAATGTCGAAAAAGGATGTTGTGTTAATGTAAACTATCATACGGATTGGCATTTCTAAGAGTTGAATATCATCTCCCTTTTCACACTTGTTTAGTGGCTAGAGTCCCGATGAGTCAGAAGATGTTAGCGAGGAAGAATTAACGACAGTAAAGCTCGGATTATTGATACTCCCAACGTAACTGTGAGGTTCTAGAATCAATACTGTCAGCTCTCAAGGAATATCTCTCGAAGGATTTTCTAGTACATTAAAACTGAGAAAATGGCTGGACACTAGAGCGAACTCTCCTGCGCTTAAAACAACTGTTAAAGTCCCACAAAAAAGTGTTTGCTCCTCTAGGCTGTTGAGAATGTCTGTCCCTATTAGCCTCTAACTCTTTGCCAGCTAAATCGACAACACCCCATTATATCGTATTGCGAACGTGAAAGATTAGTTCCTAGTCTTCCCTTCAAGCTAAAAGGAATATGGACTCATGAATCTGTTGTACATCGAAACTATGAGCATCTCTCAAGTGACAAATAAAGCCCTAATCTATTAGCAGACGGACACTGCAACTAATAATTTTTACAATCTTTTTAACTCATTTCGTACACCCGGACAATGTAAGGATAAGAATTCCTCGAAAAGCTGGCAAATTGATACCTAGAGATTGCAAGGCCTTTACCTTTGACCCTTTACTATTTACTAGGCACGGGATCACATCTTGGCTTCAAAGTCGGACAAAAGGAATCCATGGAATGGTACGAGGAACTTCGTGTAAACCAGGAGTTTTGTTTTACTCATCATCCAACAAGGAATTCTCCTTCTTAATCCAAATTTTCAACTCCCGCAACATAATATCGTCTGCAATCCTACGATATACTAGATATACTGGGCTTCATAGGTTTCCTAATGGATCAGCCCTGAAATTGGTATTCGGGGAATCGAATCACCAAAAACTCATCAACTATTTTGAAGATCACCTAGTCAAAGATGGGACCTTTCTCTTATTTCTTCTAACTTAGCCACATACATCGTAATATTGCCAGACGCTAGGCAATCATGAACGAATACATCGACTGAGAGTTTGCTACGATTGAGCATTTGTTAGAGGGCCCAAAGCTTAAATTCGAGATTCTCGAAGCGTGCGTCCAAGACCTTTACACCCATCGCCGGCATTTCACCAAAATCAAGGAGCTACAGAATAGCTCGCCACAAGGCACCAATTCAACTTCAATCGCCTTGGGACTTGTGAAGGGTCTGGAGTAAGGCCTTCGATGCATTCTATTGAAGAGAAAGGCCACGGTACAGTAGATCTATAAAAGCATTGTTCTTCTGACTGCTAGCTAGCTATTGGGGAAGGCCAACAAAGCCGTGGTAGAAATTATAGTATTGCAAGAGTTACTTTGCTCGCGGCAATCTTTCTTTCATTCTCTACAACCGCCGTGGTCCTGGCAAGTCCGGGAGATTATACTCTAGGGTCTGGTTAAAGACAATGGATACTTTAGATGATAACTATTCCGCTTATGATATCGGTATGCTTTTCTTGCTATACCACAAGCTAGGAGGCTCTTTGTATTGTCGAATAGTTATTTCAGGAGACAATAGCCACTAAAATATCAGTTAACTTGTGTATATTATAATTCTTTATAATATCTATATTAGAAATGCTTTTAAAGAGCTAGACTTTAGCCTTTATTGTTAGATTATGGTCACTGCAGACGACAGTCCCGGGGTATTCATTTGTCTACATTTCCGATCTGGAGCTGCGAGTTTGCCACTCACTTCCACACGTCCCGTCTTCTACCAGGAGCGGCGTATCATTTGTACTGATATTTCAAGGCAACGCTTCCGCGTCGCGATATAAGTTATCACCGTTGCAATTTTCGTCCTGGCATGGACATAATGAGCTCAGGCGACAATGACGATCTTATCATCGTCGGGAGTGAGGGACGTCCACGAGCACGAGCATATTCAGTGCTGAAGGTGTGAAACCTGCTTCCTGAGAAAATCTGTAATTGGCATGGGCCTGGTGCTCTTATTCTTTCTGTTCCTATAGGCTAATGTTTGAGAGACTTTCCCATAATCTCACTTCAAGATCTGCATAATAACCCAGGGAGAAGTTCAAGCGCAAAAAGTGGCAATATTACAGCGTCGTCGCCTCTCAATCTAGGTGCCAAGCGCAAGTGGCTTGAGACATGGCTGACATTCAATATTCATCTGCACAGCCCGCCAATAAAGGCCGCCGTTGCTCCTTCGCCGAACACAATTACCCTTACACAAATGCTTTACAGAAGACGTCGATTCTTCTTCAGCGGATCATACTTTCCAATTGGATGCTTATTTTAGCCTTTCTTCAACGAGACTTCAACTCGCTCAAGCTGAGGAACCTAGCGGACGACCGCGTGGACGCGAGGGCTTCTGCCAGAACATTGAACGATTTGATGTCGTCTCGAACTCTTCTGAATAAGTGCTGTGCTTGGGCTAAAAAAGACGCCATGCAGCTTGGAATTGACCCAAATAACACACTGTACTTCTCAGCTTGGCAGGAGCCGGGGAAAAACGATCGGGATTTACTCAGCTGCGACTGGGCCTTCCTTGTCCAGGAGTTACAGACATGGAGGAAAGGCACGGAGACCCTTCTCAACAATCAGATGACGCATCTGCAGGTCCTTGACAGCAAGAGGGCGCGGACCGATTCTCTAAAGGTCAACTCTTTAAATAAGCTTGGCCAGCTAGTTGTGCTTATATTCACGCCGCTCAGTTGCACCTATGGAATTCGCAGCATGAATGATGATTTTGCACCAGGAAACCCACAATTTTGGGTATTCTGGACTTATGGAAGCCCTCTCGTGCGCCTCACAATCTTGCTTTTCATTGGATACAGATGGATAGACCGTGCCAAAAATCAAACATCCACCGGCATGTTGGACGTCGAGAAAGGCTAGCAGCCAGAAGTTTATGTGGTGCCTGGTTCAAGATCGCATGAGCCAAGACCTTAATAAGATCGTGATCAAGATCAAGTTCCAGAAATAGACCTCAGGGATTGCAAATGATGCAGTCTCGCTTTTATGATGTTGAGGGGCAAAGGTAAGGAGGGATGGAGACAGATCGGGACTACGGACTCATGTATATAGAGGCGGTTCATAGCCTCCTGGAAATACCAGACCTCCCACAATGATTTGGTCCCCTAACGTATGGCCTTATATATTAATCGTGCACATCCAGGTCTTCGCCTTTTGCTTTAGGTAAGTTTCCACCCACTAATGGAGCGAACGCGAGCTAATGCGAGCCCCAGCAGCTAAATTTGACGACAACTTCACTTAGGTAGACATCAACTAGCTCTGGAAGAACATAGTTCTTTAAGTAAGAACCAACAGAATCTTTATTGTTCATTGTTTTTATATGTGGTTATTTTCATAGTTTTATGCTATGCTCTCTCTCCTGCCTTCGCTTTTCACTCTGACGCCATATTAATGGCTGTTTTAATCCTGTCCTTAATCTAACTTCTTGGCCCGCATATATTAGGCCATGTTTTTGGAGACGTCGCACCCTTATCCTAACTTTAATGACAGTTTAGCCTGTTCTGCTAAAATTATGGTTTGTTGTTAGGGGCATCATGTGCATTTAAAGATTTGATGATTCACTGAATTCTGCAATTCACAATACTTTTGGCTTTTCGCAGCGTTCATCATCAATGCCAGAAGCAAGAAATCTTTGTCATTGGGAGAAATCTGCCGTATTCAGGATCATACAGAGACATGCTACATATAGCTCCATGCCTATGCCCTCATGCTTTCCCCGACAGCAGTACCGTCATCCACGGGCACCTACTCCGTCCGACTCGCGGTAGCGAGCGAAGCTGGATTTCAAAAGATTATGTTGGATGGAATGATCCTTAGGCATTCTCAAGGATATTCATTTTGACGAAATAGCTCCCTGTGCAGCGCGACAGCTTATGGGCCCATCTATGCACATTTTGATTCAATTTTAAGACTGCACCGACTTACGGCACCGACTTGAAGATCATCTGGAGCGCGCAGCGGATTTAAGTGTGCAACCTTTTAACAAAGGCACAGGATGCAAATCATATTCACAGCAAAGCACGAATTCAATTCGCCTATCCTCCCTAGAGGAATGGAGACTAGAGTAGTATTTCGAAAGTTTAAGTATAGGTCCAAACCGACCTCTGGGTCCAAGTCCAATTAGCCGCTGAGTCTAATCGAGTGCCAAAAATCAAGTCGAAGCAAGCACGAATTAGTAAGCCCTCCATGAGAGGCATTCGGAAACCCTCACTCCTCTATAAGAGGCACAATTTCTTAAGCGAGGCAGAAAGAGGCAAAGAATCACATCACAGAGGCATGGAATAATAGATTAGAATCCAGCAGAAAGCTCGTACAGCTGGTCAGCTATTGCGAGGGTATATTAAATGGAATGATTTTCAGGCATTCTTTAGGATATACGCTTTGTCACCTCGTACAATGGCTCCCTTTGCAGCGCAACCTGTCATGATCGGGACCATCCTTACCCTAAGCGCCGTCTCTACTCTCTTGTGAGAAGATCGCAGCTTTTCGTCCCTCTCTTAAGACATCCATTGTATCCTACTGATGCGTTGGTAGTCATGCGGCGCAGGATGCGGTGGCTTTGGCATGTGCGGCCGCGGTCTGCGTAACCATTTTCTCCAACTTTGTCAACTTTTGCGGCGGATGACGCCCACTCCTTCTGCTCTGCGTCGACTTTCTCTGTCACCGCTTTCTCCAGATTCATCAAGGTCGAGGGCTGCTCCTCCTCCCTGCAATGTAATGGCCAGCTACAGTCCTGCGTGATAAATGCCACGCAGACTTAGCTCTCAGAAAAAGATATATTCCTGGTAAACCCATTACTATCCGAGCACGCCCACTCCCCCAGCGCGGGGCCTTCTGCCACTTTACTTCCTTTGGCTCCTCTGGGCAGTGGCTGAGCTTGATCTCCCCTTCCTCAAATGATGACATTGGCACCCTTGATTCCCTACCATCCTTCTACAGATCCCTTCACATGTGAACTCAGTTACCCCACAATACATGCGCCTCTTGCCTCCCTCCCCATAGTTTCCAGCACTCTCAACACGTTTCTAGTGGCATATCCCGCATCAATCACTGTCGGTGCAGATGACACATCTATAGAGCAGATCATCCCCGCTGTTAACCCATTTGGGCTTTCGGTGCAAGTGCCTCTGCAAGGAATCTCATGATGCGGTGAGAGATCATATTCCGATTTCCAGGGCCTTTGGTTGCTAGGTAGAGTGTTGCATACGCAGTGAATCATTCATGAAAGGGTGATCTCCATACTGATATGTGGAGATGGCATCTCGAATATGGTAGAGATGAATCCGTGAGTCTTTGATTTCGATCTCGAGATCACCTAAATAGTGTAATCAGGCGACATTGTTCGATATAGCGGATAGCTCCAATCGCATTCTTGTAAACACAGGAACGGGCATGAGAAATTAGTCTGTTCCGGAAACCTGCAGATGTGATAAAGTAGGTAACGCAGACTGCATGCAGATCCATTTGTCTACATAAGTTATAGATATCTAACTCGTATGATCTCTTGATCCACCGAAGTTGAAATGCTTTGATGCTGTGCAAAAAGGTGTAAACATGGGTGATGTTAAAGGATAATGAGCTAAGTAGTCTCCGGTTCTTCCTTGGGCTTATGAAAAGGCCATTATTAAGCATGTCGACAGATCAGAATCCTCACAAGAGTCTCAAGAACAATACAACGGTTTAGCATAACGTCTAACGTCTTTTTAAGTCTTGCCGGCGCCAAAGATCCAGAGACGGGAATATGTCTACTTTCATAATCGCGGGGTGTTAAACGCAGCTCGCTTATGTATACTGTCACATTACAGCGCTCCAATTAATTGTCTGGCCCTTGAACAAACTACTAACCTTAATCAAACCTCGTTCACCTGTGGACACTTGCCTGTCTACACGATATTCCACAAGACATATCGGCATTCATATAAGTAGTGTCAGCAAGCATACTGCCATCGCTCATCTCTTAATCTCATCTCTCATTCTCTATTATTGTGGGCTAGAGCGCGTCGCAAGTACCAGCTGCCCTCTTCTCCTTACTTACTCCTCTCGTTTGCGGAGGAATGAGTTAGCGTCACTTCACATGGGAAATTTATTCCCGAGGATGAGGATTGTGTCAACATCAAGATCTCCTAAACGTTCTCTGTTTTTCTATGGCGCTTGTCATACAGCTAAACTCTTCTTATACCGTTTTTTTTTGTCTCGTGCATTTGTCGATATAACGGGCCAACGGCAAATCTTGCGAGTATTAATAGGAGCCCTTCCTTTCATATGTAAACGTCACTTTATATAATGTAACGGATTGCTCGACAGAACGGCCAACTCAGTTGGATTTAGAGGGATCTTTATGTTGAGACTCTACTGATATCAGAAGCAACCGCGGCTATCTGCACGCTTGGCAACATCTTCGCCCTCTGTTATCACTCCTATTCTTACCGTTTCATCTTCACAATTCAGGGTTCCCCAGAACCCACAGCCTTTGTCCACATCCCCGCAATCAGAAGCCATGCATGCAAGGTCTCGTCGGATATGGTCAACCCAGGCCACTTCAAATGCCCCATGAACATATCTGTATATATATTCAAAGTAGTACTGTAGTATGCTGCCCGATATTCTTCATTTTTGAGCAGTTTCCGATTTTCGGACCAGACATCATTAGTATCCACAGTTCAGCTATTACTTCCTTCCATCATGTGTACCAGAGGCATGGCGATTGCTGAGATGAAGGCGGAGACTCCAAACTCCACCTCAGCCAGTTCTCTCGAAAAAGATCTCGAGAAAGGTCCTGACTACGAGATTGGTCTCACAACCGGTGGCATATTCGGTCGCTACCACGATCCGGTTCTTCCAGCATCAAGAGAGACCAAAAAGATAGTCTCCGACATGATCTCCTTGGCCGGCGGATCTGCCGCCGTACTCCTCCAAATTGCCCAACCAGGCGTCGGCGCCGGCGTTTCAAACAATAGCTCCTTCACTACCCGACCCATTGAACGAGGACGTCGCAGCATGGTATACATTTATGCCACGGTACTTGGAACACTCGAGGAGAGAAGATACATCACCGATGCGACCCATCTGACTCATGAGAAGATTAAGGCAGCAAACTACAATGCCAATGATCCAGAGCTGCAACTCTGGGTTGCAGTGACGATGTACTGGAGCATGATTGAGAGCTACGAGAACATCTACGGAAAGTTGGACACCGAGACTACAGAGAGGGTGTACAAGGAGTTTTCGATCTACGCAACATCTCTGAATTGCCCGCCCGAGATGTGGCCGAAGGATCTCGCCGCGTACAGGGAGTACTTTGACAAGATGCTCGACACGCTTGTTGTGACGCCCCAGGTCTTAGCTACAGCACAGGACGTGCTCTATCTGAGCGGTCTCCCGCTTTTGGGGAAGCTGGTTCTGTCGCTCAGCGGACCGCTCACGAGGATCACCACACGCGAGATGCTGCCGGAAAAGGTGAGGGATCAGTTTGGGATTCCGAGTACGCCGCATTCGAGGAGGGTGTATAAGTTGATCACTGGGGTTACGAGGGTGGTATATCCGTCGCTGCCAAAGTTTGTAAAACATGGGATGAAGAACTTCTATATGTGGGATATGAGGAGACGGATGAAGAAGGACCTGAGATGGTAGGCCTATATACCTGGTTGAGCGTGGAATACATGCCCGAGGATTTTTTTAAGGCGTTGGTTACTGCGCAGCGATTTCCTTAGTTCACAATATATTTATGTGACAGTGTTGTCATATTCTAACCTAACTAATCAAGTTGCCTATCTCATGTAGCCCAACTTCTGACTGAAGCTTCGGAAATGCTCTGAGATCTTTCAGTATGACCTGTAAGCCTCGTCATCCGTGCGGATTCCATTAGTATAAGTAAATAGTTGCTGTCAAGCTGTAAGTAGGCTTATATGCCTAACTATGTAGGCCCCTTAAAATATCACCCGAGGTCTATGTAAATAATAAACTATATGTGCTGTTAATCCTAAGAGCATTAACATTATCAAAGTTACTCTTAAATTACTAAATCCCTTTATAAAAGCTTTATATTATATTATCATAGCACGTGCTATTGCTGTTCATGTGCTATATAAGTCTCATACTAGCTTAGCTCGGTCATATATTTTGAATAGAGGGTGGGTGCCACAGGGACACCCGGTTGACCCTGAGAATCCTCCGTTTGGATTCTTAGTTTGGAGATCCCGTGAGGAAACGGCTCACTGGAGGGAAACGGCTCAGGTGCATGAGGGATCAATTCCCTCATGCAAACACACACTCTTTTCAAACGCTCTATTTGAATACAAATAGAGCTCTGTAGACTAGATAGTTTTATTCAATCAATCACTTTTATCATCTTGGATTTGATTCATTTCAACAATAGACGCTCGCACATGACTATTAGCATATACTAACATACTCATGAGTAGATAAATAGATAATACTCTTTATAAGTTAAAATGTACTCATAAATATATCAATAAATAAGTACACACTAACCTACCACCTACTCTTAACGCACGCTGCTTTAGTTCCCCCCATCAGCTTGTCATCCATTCCTGCCAAAGTGTTAGAATAAAGAACCAGCACAACGAGTTCGACTAAGCACACCTAGCAATAGAGTCGTGCCAGTCCTCCTCTCCACTTTAGCAAGAGACGCAATTCCCCCCCCCCCCCCCCCCCCCC
>Ga0209512_1002503_pt1 | contig 19338 bp, 18 predicted proteins | sample frozenSSSSmetaG_FD_184142 | JGI IMG/M metagenome (GOLD analysis project Ga0209512, IMG submission 184142) | Glacier valley bacterial and archeal communities from Borup Fiord, Nunavut, Canada, to study Microbial Dark Matter (Phase II) -... | ecosystem: Environmental > Aquatic > Freshwater > Ice >... | reverse complement strand
GCCTGTGGATAAGCCACCGCAGGGTAGGTTGAACACCTGGCTCACTTTTAGATCGGCACAGCCCTCATAAGTGGCTCAGTTTTCGGTCGGCGCCAACAGCGACGCTACAAAACGTGGCCAACCTGACCCAGGGCCAGTACTTCCATGCCGGCTCGGGCGCCGACCTCGAGCGGGTCTATGAAGCGCTCCAGAGCCGGCTCGTGTTCGAAAAGCGCGAGACCGAAGTCACGGCGCTGTTCGCCGACCTGGCTGGGCTGTTCATGCTCGTGGCCGCCGCCTTGTCGGTGTGGTGGTTCGGCAGGATTGCATGACCCGGGGAAGCAAGGCGTGGCCTTGCTTGTTCCCGTCACCTACAACCAGCGCGCCTTCCGGAAACGGTAGAACAGGTAGGAGCAGGTCGAGACGATGAGGGTCAGTGCCCCGGCATAGCCGTACTGCCACTTCAGCTCGGGCATGTGCTCGAAGTTCATGCCCCAGATGCCGGCGAAGGCGGTGCATACCGCGAAAATGGCCGCCCACGCCGCCAGGCGTTTGGTCACCTCGGCTTCCTCGATGGTCACCATCGAGAGATTCACGTGGATGGCCGTGCCGATCGTGTCGCGCATGGAGTCGATCGTGGTTTCGATCCGGGTCAGATGGTCTTCCACGTCACGGAAGTAGTCCTGCGAGCCGGTGCAAACCTGGGGCACGCGGCCCCCGTGCAGCTTGCCCACGGCTTCGAGCAGAGGGGTCACGGCATGCCGCAGCACCATGGCCCGCTGCTTCAGTTCGTAGAGCTTCTTGATGATCTTCTTCGCCGCGCCCTTGGTGAAGATCTCATGCTCGATGGTCTCCAGTTCAGCCTCTAGCGCGTCAATGATCGGAAAGTAGCGATCGACCACTGCGTCCATCAAGGCATAGAGCACGAAGCCCGAGCCCATGCGCAACAGGTCGGGCTCGCGTTCGCAGCGCTCGCGAACGCCGAGAAATCCCAGCTTGCTCTTGTTGCGCACCGACAGCACGTAGTTCGGGCCGACAAAGACATCGACCTCGCCGACATTCAGACCATTCGGGGCGTCGGCCGCAGCCTCCAGCAACTGAAGCACGACGAACAGCGAGTTGCCGTATTCCTCGATCTTGGGACGCTGATGGCCATGCCTCGCGTCCTCGACGGCCAGGTCGTGCAGACCGAATTCATGTTTCATCTCGTCCAGCTCTTCGGGCGTTGCATCGAGCAATGCAACCCAGACGAAGCAACCGGAGCGGGTCATGTAGTCGCTGATGTCGGCGGCTGGAATATCGGCCAGCTTGGCCCCGTTTTCGTAGACGACGCAGTTGATCAACATCGGTGCAGCCCCTTGTGAATGAATGGCGCATCGATCTTGCCACCGGCCACCTTCGGGCCTGGCGCACTGCTCAGGGGACTACTACACGGGCTTACTGGCGCCGCGAAGGCGCGATCCGGCGGATCAGCGGGCTCTGTCGCTCGGCGCGCCGAACCAGTGGCGGGTTCCAAAGTGGACGCCGAGCGCGACAGCGCTGAGCTTAGCGAACGCCCACATCCCTTCGATCCAGAGCGGCTCGTCGAGCCCGTGCTGGGGAATCGCGCTACCGGCCCACGCGCTCAGCGTTCCGATTGCGGCGAACACGAAGCCCAGTCGCCAGTTGGCCCAAGCCGTGAGGGCAACGGGAAAGGCATAGAGCAGCGTTCCTCGCAGCCTGCCACCTGCCGCCACGTTGAGCGCCGTCAACACCAGCAACCAGGCCAGGGCGATTGCACAAAGCCTGATGGTGCGATGCTGGATGGAACCTCTCATCAACCTCAGCCGTGGTGGATCAGCGCGATGTCGGCCGACGGCTGCACGGTTCGGCCAAGCCACGCACACCGGGCTCGACAATCGCGCGCCCCTGCCCAAATGAATGGCGCCACAGTTCCGCATCCTGCAGCCAGATTGCCATCTCTGCAGGATGCCTTGGCGGCCACGCATCCCTGCGCGCCGGACCAGGAGCGAACGCCTGACGCAGCCAGCAGGCCAAAGCTTGCATCGGACCGCTCAGCGGGAAACGACGAACTACGGTAGTCATCCTGATCTCCGGTCACCGCTTCGAGGCGCTGTGGCCGAATCGGTTAACGTGACTGGACTCCTGCAGGTATAAAGACGACACAAAGACCTTCGCCTGACACGCAAAGAACACCTTAATTCGGCCCGGGTGGTGGTTCGGATGACGGCCGGGCGGGGGCACCAGTACAACGAAGGTGCCTGCTAACCTCACGAGACCAATTCCCAAGGCCGACATGAAATCAACCGACACCCGACAAGGCTTGGGCGCACTGACGCTGGGGGCACTGGGTGTCGTCTATGGCGACATCGGCACCAGCCCCCTCTACACGATGAAGGAGGTGTTCAACCCAGCCAATGGCGTGCCCCTCGACGCACCGAGCATCGTCGGCGCGGTGTCGGTGATCTTCTGGGCGCTGATGGTGGTGGTGACGCTGAAGTACGTCATCCTGATCTTGCGCGCCGACAACCGGGGCGAAGGCGGGATCATGGCCCTGACCGCCTTGGCTGCCACCAGCACGCCGGCCCGCCGGACCCTGCTGCTGCTGACGGGGGTGCTCGGTGCGGCGCTGTTCTACGGCGACAGCGTGATCACGCCGGCGATCTCCGTGCTCGGTGCGGTCGAGGGCCTGGAAGCGATCACGCCGGCCTTCAAGCCCTATGTGCTGCCGATCTCGGTGATCGTGATCGTCGGCCTCTTCATGGCGCAGCGCTTCGGCACCGAAGCCGTCGGCAAGCTGTTCGGCCCGATCATCACGGTCTGGTTCGTCGTGCTGGGGGTGATGGGCGTTCTGCAGATCATTCGCCAGCCCGGCATTCTCGAAGCCCTGAACCCGCTCGAAGCAGTGGCCTTCCTGCAAGCGCGCGGCTGGCACCTGTTCGTCATCATGGGCTCGATCGTGCTGGCGCTCACCGGCGCTGAGGCGCTGTACGCCGACATGGGGCACTTCGGAGCTCGGCCGATCCGCATCGCATGGACCGGCTTGGTGCTGCCTTCCCTGGCGCTGAACTACATGGGCCAGGGCGCATTGCTGATGAGCGAACCGGCCGCGCTGGAGAGCCCGTTTTACCGGCTCTTCCCCGCATCCATGCTGATTCCGGCGGTACTGCTCGCCACTGCTGCTTCGGTGATCGCCTCGCAGGCGGTGATTTCGGGTGCCTACTCGATGACCAAGCAGGCCATCCAGTTGGGCCTGCTGCCGCGCATGCGCGTCCTCAACACGTCCGAGAAGGAGGTCGGCCAGATCTACGTGCCCCTCGTGAACTGGATCGTGATGGTCGCGGTGCTGCTGGCCACCGTGGGCTTCGGCAGCTCATCAGCCCTGGCCTCGGCTTATGGCATCGCGGTCACGATCACGATGTTCATCACCACGCTGCTGACCTTCTTCGTGGTCCGCTATGTCTGGAACTATTCGCTCGCGTTGGCCCTCGCCGCGACTTCGGTGTTCCTGGTGGTCGACGCAGTGCTGGTCGTCTCGTGCTCGCTGAAGATCTGGCAGGGCGGATGGTTCCCGCTGGTCATGGGCGTGGCGATCTTCTCGATCATGGCCACCTGGAAGCGCGGTCGCGAGTTGCTGATCGAGCACATCCGCAGCGATGACCCCGAGCTGCTGCCCTTCATTACCTCGCTGGCTGGGGACACTGAAGCGCACCGCACGCCGCGCACGGCTGTCTACGCCGTTGCCAATCCGGACACCGTGCCCCAGGCCCTGATGCACAACCTCAAGCACTACCAGGTGCTGCACGAGCAGAACCTGATCATGACGGTGAAGTTCGAGGAAGTTCCCCGTGTGCCGGCGGCGGAGCGGGTGCGCATCACGCCTTTGGTCAAGGGGTTCTGGCGCGTGGAGCTGCGCTACGGCTTCATGGACGAACCCGATATCCCGACGGCACTCGAACAATGCTCGCAGAAGGGCGTGACCATCGATCCGGGGGCGATCTCCTACTTCCTCAGCCGCGAGATCGTCGTGCCCACGCCGGGCTCCGGCATGGCGCATTGGCGTGAGTCGCTGTTCGCGACCATGTCGCGCAACGCGGGCAGCGTGGCGGACTTCTTCAAGCTGCCGCACAACTGTGTCGTCGAGCTGGGCACCCGCGTGCAGATTTGATCCGCGGCGGGCCGTCACCAGCCTCAGTGGCTGTGGCAACGACCGTGGTGCGCGTCGGGAACATGCGCATGGGCGTGTCGCAGTTCGGGGTGCTGGTGCAGGTGACTGTGCGCGCCCTCCGGCATCGGGGCATGGACATGCAGATGGTGGCCGTCGTCGTGGCTATGGGCATGTTCATGCGCCTGCGCTTCATGGTCGTGCAGGTGGCCATGCCGTTCGGCCAGATGCAGCAGGACGCCCGCCAGCATGACGCCGCCGCCGATCGCCATGCCCCAGCTCAGCGAGCGATCGCCCAGCGCAATTGCCAGCAACCCGCCGATGAAGGGGGCGAAGGCGAACACCGATCCTGTTCGTGCCGCGCCAAACGCTCGCTGCGCCAGCAGGTAGAACCGCAGACTCAAGCCGTAGCCGCTCGCACCGATCGCCAGCAAGGCCAGGGCCTGGCCGGGGGTCGGCAAACGCTCGGACGCCGCCACGGCCAAGGCTGCAGTGGCCATCGCACCCAACGCCGACTTGGCCAGCACCACCTGCCCAGGATCACGCTCGGCCAGGGCACGGGACAGCGTGTTGTCGATGCCCCAGGACGCCGTTGCAGCCAGAACCGCGAACAGCCCCAGCACTTCGAGCCCGCCGTTCAGGCCCCTGTCCACGACCAGCAGCATGCCGCCGGCCATCAGCAGCAGCATCGCGGCCCAGACGCGCCGATCCATGACCTCGCGATACAGCGCCCGGGCCAGCAGGGCAGTGAACACGGCCTCCAAGGCCAGCATCAGCGACGCGCTGGTGCCGCTGGTGTGCTGCAGGCCCCAAACCAGCCCAACCGGTCCGATCACCGCGCCGAACAGCGCCATCCATCCCAACCGCGGCAGGTCCGTGCGGCACAAGACCGCCTCTCTTTCGACAGGCTCACGCAGAAGCGAGCCCGCCAGTGCGGCGCCAAGGTAGAGGAGGCAAGCGGTCGTGAACGCACCGACCGATGATCCGGCGCGCTGAACCAAGGGTGTGCTGACGCCGAACAGAATGGCTGCAGCCAGGGCGAACAGGCCGCCGCGCAGAGCGGGGAGTCTTTGGATCATGCGGGGATGGACTGGCAGCAGGCGTGCATCAGCTCTCCCCGTCGGCATGGGCTTCTGCGATGTGCTCCAGCATGTCCGCCAGGACACTGGAAATGTGCTGGTCCGCCGCAGCGTAGAAGACCTGCTTGCCCTGCCGGTCGGCTTTGACGATGCGCGCGGCGCGCAAGAGACGCAGATGGTGGCTGACGAGCGAACTGCTCAGCTCGTGGCGCGCAGCGATGTCGTGGACGGCCACCGGGCCTTCGAGGCAGGCCAGGACGATGCGCAGCCGCGTCGGATCGCCGAGCAGGCGGAACAGATCCGCAAGCTCGGTCACCGAATCGTCGGCAGCAAAGGCTGACATTGGTTTGTAATATTGAACAGGTGTTCATATGTTAGCATTCAATGGGGTCTCGGCGGTGAAGACCCATTGGCGACGAGGCGCCAGGGAGAAGCAGATTGCGCATTGGAAACTTGATCGGACTGGCAGCACTGGCTGCGATGGGGGCGGCACATTCGCAGGAGGTCGAAGACTGGAATGCCAAGCTCCAGTCGACCTACGTGTGGCAGGCCAAGCCGGCGATCCGCTCGCCGTACGAAGGTGCTCACAGCCTGCAGGGCGCCCGCGAGAAGAGCTATTCGTTCACGGCCACGGCCGCCTTCGGTGTTCGCCTTGGAAAGAGCACCGAGCTGTACTTCGATCCCGAAGTCGCGCAAGGCGTCCCGCTGTCGGGTCTGGTCGGTTTGGCCGGCTTCACGAACGGAGAGATGGCCCGCACATCGGGCGCGAACCCGACCGTCTACCGCGCCCGCCTGTTCGCCCGCCACGTCATCGGCCTGTCCGACGACACCGAAGACATCGCGCCGGCGATGAACCAGCTGGGCAGCAAGTACGCGACGCGACGCATCACCTTGACGGCGGGCAACCTGTCGATACTGGACATCTTCGACGCCAACCAGTTCAACCACGACCCGCGTTCGCAGTTCCTGAACTGGACCGTGATGACGCACGGTGCCTACGACTTCGCCGCCGACGCACGCGGCTACACCTGGGGTGCTGCAGCCGAGTACCAGGGTGAAGGCTGGGCCTTGCGCGCCGGCCGGTTCATCCAGCCCAAGGAGCCGAACCAGCTGGCCCTGGATTCGCGCATCGGCCGCCACTACGGCGACCAGATCGAGGTCGAACGGCGCTACGAGATCGACAAGGACATGCCGGGCGTTGTCCGCGTGCTGGCCTACCGCAACCGGACGATCATGGCGCGCTATGAAGACGCGCTCGCGCTGGCTGCAGCGACGGGTTCGACGCCATCGCTCGATGCAGTGCGGACGGCAGAACAAAGCAAGGTGGGCGTCGGCGTGAACCTGGAACAGACCTTCACGCCCAACTTCGGTGGCTTCCTGCGTGCGATGTGGGCTGACGGCAAGACCGAGACCTACGCCTTCACCGAGGCCGACCGCTCGTTCTCCTTCGGCGGATCGGCAAAAGGCGCGATGTGGGGACGGCCTTCCGACACCTTCGGAATGGCTATCGCCGGCAACATGCTGTCGACGCCGCACCGCCGCGTCCTGGCTGGCGGCGGATTGACCTTCTTCCTCGGCGACGGCGAGTTGAACTACGCCTCGGAACAGATCTTCGAGACCTACTACGCCCTGTCGCCCTTGAAGGGCCTGACGGTCTCGTTCGACTACCAGCGCATCCGGAACCCCGGCTACAACGCGGACCGCGGCCCCGCGTCCTTCTTCGGCGTGCGGCTGCACGTCGAGAACTGATCGGAAGTGGCTAGCCTCACAACAAGAATTTCGGTCCCATGAAGAGCAGCACCTCACCTCAACTCTCCATCGTCCAGGAATCGCGCGTTTTTGGCTGGGTGGACGCTGCGGTGATGCTCGCCCTGCTGGGCCTGCTGTGGAGCGCGCTGCACTTTGGCAAGGGCATGTTGGTGCACTTCGACCCGGCGGCCATGCCGCAGGTCGACCCTTCGCCTAACCAGATTCCGTACTACGCCGGCCGCACGCTGCTGCGCATGTGGATCGCGTTCAGCTTCTCGCTGCTGTTCGCCGTCGGTACCGGCTACCTGGCCGCCAAGAACAAGACGGCCCGCGCTTTCATCCTGCCGGCACTCGATGTGCTGCAGTCGGTGCCCGTGCTCGGGTTCTTGTCCGCCACCGTCACGGGCTTCATGGCGCTGTTCCCGGGCAGTCTGCTCGGTGTCGAGTGCGCGGCGATCTTTGCGATCTTCACCGGCCAAGTCTGGAACATGGCCTTTGGTTTCTATCACTCGATGGTGACCATCCCGACCGACATGCAGGAGGCCGCGTCAACCTACCGGCTGACCCGTTGGCAACGATTCAGGACCGTGGAATTGCCGGCCTCGGCGCACAGCCTGATCTGGAATTCGATGATGTCCTTTGGCGGCGGCTGGTTCTTCGTCGCGCAGAGCGAAGCGATCAGCGTGATGAACAAGGACATCAAGCTGCCGGGCCTGGGCTCTTATATGGCGCAGTCGATCGAACGCGGTGACAACAACGCCGCGCTGTGGGCTGTTGTGGCCATGATCGTGCTGATCCTGGCCAGCGACCAGTTGGTCTGGCGACCGCTGCTGGCCTGGGCCGACAAGTTCAAGATCGAGCTGACCGAGTCGGCGACGCCGGCCACGTCCTGGGCCTACAACCTGCTGCGCGGTGCCTACCTGTTCACCTGGCTCAATGAACGGGTCTGGCAGCCGGTGATGGACAACCTGTTTCAGGCGGCGGAGCCGAAGGCGCGGCTTTCGATCCGGCTGAACGCCACCGGCAAGAAGCTGCTGTGGCGCACGGTGGGCGTCGTGGTCGCACTGTGGATGGGCTACGAGGTGTTGACAGCCCTGGCCGCTGCCGTCAGTGCGCTGCACGGCGCGCTCACGCTGGCGATCTTCGGCAACATCGTCTGGCTCGGCTTCCTGACGGCGCTTCGGGTTGCGGCGATGACAGTGTTGGCCACGCTGATCTGGACACCCATCGGCGTGTGGATCGGCTTCCAGCCCAAGGTCGCGCGCTTCGCCCAGCCACTGGCGCAGATCGGCGCGTCGTTTCCGGTGAACATGACTTTCCCGATCGTGGTCGGCTTCTTCGTGGCCACTCACATCACGCTGAACTGGGGCAGCATCCTGCTGATCGCGATGGGCACCCAGTGGTACATCCTGTTCAACGTGATCGCCGGCGCGATGGCGATCCCGAACGACCTGCAAGAGGCGGCGCGCATCTACGGCCTGCGTCGCTGGGACCTGTGGCGTACCTTGATCCTGCCGGCGATCTTTCCGTTCTGGGTCACCGGCGCCTGCACGGCCGCGGGTGGTGCCTGGAACGCCAGCATCGTGGCCGAACTCGCGACCTGGGGCGACACGACACTGAAGGCCGACGGCCTGGGTGCCTACATCGCCAGCGTCACCAAGACCGGTGACACGCCGCTGATCATCGCCAGCATCGCCGTGATGTCGATCTTCGTCGTGCTGATGAACAAGTTCATTTGGCGCAAGCTGTACGCCTACGCCGAGCGCCGATTCAAACTGGACTGACCATGGACATACCCACGATCGATCATCAGGAAGCCGCTGCGCCCGTGGCGCAACTCGTTGCGGTCACGAAGTCGTTCATGACCGCCGGGGCGCATGAACTCAAGGTGCTCGACAACATCGACCTGGCCGTCAATCAAGGCGAGTTCCTGGCGCTGTTGGGGCAGTCAGGCTCGGGCAAGTCGACCATCCTGCGCTGTCTCACCGGCCTGATCGAGCCGACATCGGGTCGTGCACTGGGAAACGGCAAGTCCTTGCATGGCGTCAACCCGGACGCATCCGTGGTGTTCCAGACCTTTGCGCTGTACCCCTGGCTCACGGTCGAACAGAACGTCGCGGTCGGCCTGATGGCCAAAAAGGTGACCCGGGCCGATCGCGACGCGGCAGTGGATCGCGCGATCGAGCTGATCGGCCTGGGTAACTACCACGCGGCCTATCCGCGTGAATTGTCGGGTGGCATGCGGCAACGGGTCGGCATAGCGCGGGCGCTGGTGTCGCAGCCCAAGCTGCTGTGCCTGGACGAGGCCTTCAGTGCGCTGGACGTGCTGACGGCCGAGAACCTGCGCCAGGAGCTGATCAGCCTGTGGCGCAGCCCGGACAGCGGCCTGAGTTCGGTGTTCATGGTGACCCACAACATCGAAGAGGCGGTGGAGATGGCCACGCGCATCGTGGTCGTCTTCCCGCGGCCTGGGCGCATCGGCCTCGTGCTGGAGAACAAGCTGCCGTTCCCACGCGACAGCAAGGACCCGGAGTTCCAGCGCCTGGTCAGCATCATCCACGAGTCGATCACGACACTGACGCTGCCGGACCTGCCGCCGGAAGTGCAGGTGTCCGGACAGCCGATCTCCCGTGCCCGCACGCGTATGGAATCCATCCCGCTGGTGCCCGTGGGTCAGATCCTGGGCTTGATGAGCATCCTGAACGACACACCCGACCTGTCCAACATCTACGACATCTCCGACGAGATCGGCAAGGAGTTCGGCGAGACGATCGCGATCCTGAAGGCCGCCGAAATCCTCGACCTGATCGATACACCCAAGCAGGATGTCCGGTTCACCGAACTGGGCCGCCGGTTCATGGCCGCCGACCGGCTGGGCAAGCGAGCGATCTTTGCGGAACAGGTGTTCAAGCTGCGGCTCTTCCACATCATCCTGGCGCTGCTCAAGGAATACGAGGAAATCGACGCCGACCAGGTGATCAAGGACATCGCCAGTGCGCTGCCTTACGACAACCCGGAGAAGACCTTCGAAGTCATGATCGCCTGGGGCCGCTATGCAGGGCTGATGGACTACAACGCGAAGACGCGGAAGGTCTTCGTGCCCGAGGAAGAAGAGAGCGCGGAAGACACCCATTCATAGTGGGTTCAGAAGATGCTCCCCACGTTCAACAGCGCCAGCACGCCCAGGACGCCGAAGATCAGCGCAGCAATACCGTGCACCAGGGGCATCGAGACCTTCTTGGCGATCCTGTCGCCCAGGAACACGGCCGGTACGTCGGCCAGCATCATGCCCAGTGTCGTGCCGGCCACGACCGGAATCAGGTCGTGGTACCGCGCAGCCAGGGCCACCGTGGCGATCTGGGTCTTGTCGCCCATCTCGGCCAGGAAGAACGCGACCAACGTCGTGCCGAACACACCGAAGCGCTGCTTGCCGCCGACGGCCTCATCGTCGATCTTGTCGGGGATCAGCATCCAGACCGCCATGCCCAGGAAAGACACGCCGATGACCCAGCGCAGGATGTCAGGGCCGAGCTGTGCGGCAATCCAGGCGCCGACAAGGCCGGCGGTGGCATGGTTGAGCAGGGTGGCGGCGAGGATGCCCAGGATGATGGGCACGGGACGTTTGAACTTTGCAGCCAGCAGGAAGGCCAGCAACTGCGTCTTGTCGCCCATTTCGCCAAGGGCGACGACGCCGGTCGAGATCAGGAATGCTTCCAAGGGGAACTCCAGGGCCGGTACGAACCGATGACCACACGGCATCCCCGGCCCGAGTCGGAGGCTGTGTGGTCAAAGGTCTTGCCAGGCATGGAGCTGTCTGCACCATGGCCCGTGGGCCAAGTGTGTTGCTGCAGACCCCTGTCGGACATCGCCGGACAGGGCGGCTACTCCCCAATGACCCGGCGATCGTAGGTGGCCGGGACGCGCTATTCGACGACGGCGTGCCGCTGCGGAGGTGGCAAGTTCAACAGTTGCGAGCCCAAGCGCTGGGCTATCATATGAACATGTGTTTATTTATTGTTTTGAGTGTTGCCCATGGCCACTGACAGCGACGTGGCCGAACTGGCCGACATGTTCCGCCTGCTCGGCGACACCACCCGGCTGCGCATCGTGCTGGCCTGCCTGGACAATCCGATCTCGGTCGGCGACATCGCCGGCCAGCTCGAACTGAGCCCTTCGCTGGTCAGCCATCACCTGCGCCTGCTGCGTGCGGCGCGCGTGGTCAAGGCGGATCGCCAGGGCAAGCAGGTGTTTTACGCGGCAGCCGATCAACATGTCTCCGGGGTGCTGGCCGACATGCTGGAGCATATCGCCGAACCCCACCCGGATGCCGATTGATGGCCCACGATCATGACCACGGCCATTCCCATGACGACCACGATCAGGGGCATGACCACGATCACCACGATCACCACGCCGGCCACAGCCACGCAGGCGGTTACCACCATCACGGCGACCCGAGCACGCACGGTCGCGCATTCATCGTTGCCATCGCGCTGAATTCGATCTTTGTCGCCGTTGAGTTCGGCTACGGTTATGCCGCCAACTCAACCGCCTTGATGGCCGATGCCGGCCACAACCTGTCAGACGTGCTGGGCCTGTTCCTCGCATGGGCCGCGGTCGTCGTCGGGCGCAGGGCTCCGAATGAGCGTTTCACCTACGGACTGCGCAGCACGTCCATCCTGGCTGCCCTGGCCAATGCCATGCTTCTGCTCGTGGCCTGCGGTGCCATCGGCTGGGAAGCGGTTCAACGCTTTTCGCAGCCACCGGCGGTAGCGAGCGTGACGGTCATGGTGGTGGCCGCGATCGGAATCGTCGTCAATGGCCTGTCGGCCTGGATGTTCGTGAAGGGCAGCGCGGGTGACCTCAACATCCGCGGCGCCTATCTGCACATGGCGGCCGATGCGGCGGTGTCACTCGGGGTGGTGGTCGCCGGCCTGGTCATGCTGTTCACCGGCTGGTACTGGCTGGACCCGCTCGTGAGCCTGGTGATCGTGGCCGTGATCCTGATCGGTACCTGGGGTCTGTTGCGGGAATCGCTGCACCTGGCCCTGAATGCGGTGCCGCCGCACATCGATCTGTCAGCCGTGGCCGACTACCTGCGCAAACTCCCCGGGGTCAGCGACATCCACGACCTGCATATCTGGGGCATGAGCACGACGGAAAGTGCGCTAACCGTTCATCTGGTGATGCCGTCCGGCTATCCGGGCGATGGGGTGATCGACGGCATCACGCGGGCGCTGAACGAGCGCTTCTCGGTCCACCACAGCACGCTGCAGATCGAACAGGGCACGACTCAGCACGCCTGCAGCCTCCACGGCCGATGATGGGGACCGTCGTCGACGGCACTTCAAGCCGCGGCTGGCCGGAGTTGAGCGCCCCGAACATCTGCTGGGACAAATTGCCTCGCGCGACTGGGCTACATTGAATTCCAACCTCGGCAACAGTCTTCCACGCTGGACGATGTGTTGCCGGAAACAGATTCATGAGCATCCCAAGCAGATTTCACTTCGCAGAACGGGGAGCCAAGCGGGCACTTTGCTTCGTGCTGAGCCTGCTGCCGCTCGTGCTCTATCACTGGCTCCTGGCCGCTTCCTTGAACGACTGAATCGTCGAAGACGACCTTGGTATCGCTTGGCGACAAGGAACACGGAATTCATCAGACTCCAAGGTGATATCCGACCATGCAATGCAACGCATCAACCCGCACATGTTGAGCGTCAGATGGTCAGCCAAGCGCTGCCGACTTCGATGCGGACAAGCTGGCACGGATGGGCCCGCACTAACGATTCGGTGACCGATTTCGATCTGTCATTGGGGTAGAGACGACGCGGGCATCGTCGGAACGGGCTTGCTCGCGCTGCTTGGCCGCGCGGGCTGCCAGCCTCGCCGCAGCCTGCCCGCCGGGAGCCACCTCAGCCAAGTATCGAACGGCTTCCACGGCGAGCCGAACATCCTCAGGGTCTTTTGATCTGGCCAGAGCACCTGCAATTTTCTCCCACGCCTTGATCGCATCGGCCCGAACCGCCAGCGCACGCGCACTGGTCCGCTGCGCTGGCCGCTGCCGAGTCAGCTGCCCCCGGCCAGCCGCCCGCTCTTCCCAGAGCTTGCGATAGTTTCGGTTCGCAGCCCGAACTGGCTGCCGGCTGGCCACTGCATTCACACCGCGGTCCTGCAGGTGTCGAGCGAAGACCGCTCGCCAGCGATCCAGGTCAGCCTTGCGGGGCGACAGACGCACGCCGTCGTACCGATCGGCCCGCACCGAGAGGTGGACGTGCGGCGCCCCTTGGTCCCGTTGCGCTCATGGCTGTGTCCTTTGCGGTGGTTGAAAAATCTGCTCTTCGGAGCCGTCCCGACGCATGAACCGCGGCAGCCAGGCAGGACACAAGGGCGCGCCCGCAAGCCGCAGCTCGAAGCGGAGCAAAACGATGTGCAGAGACCGGGTGAGGACGTGGGCGCAGCCTTCACCCTTGGGGCTTGAATCGCTGGCGCTATGCGTCGATCAAGGGACGGACCGACAAGAGCAGATCGACCACCGCGCCCGGCGAGCCACCGGGCGCAACGACCGGCTTTTCACAGCACTGGCAACACGCGCAAACCTGCAAGGTAAGCGATCTACCGCCGCGCAGCGGCGCACTTCAGGTTTGGGTTGGCCTGGTGGGTGCCAGCCCAACGCCCACGCCGCAGGCGAGAGAAAAAGGGGCGACACCGCGGCCGCCCCGATGAGAACGTGTCAGAGCAGACCACGCTCAGCGAAACTGACCACGACGTTCGCGGTGACCACCAGGTGATCGAGCACGCGCACGTCGACCCGCTGCAGCGCAGTCTTCAGCGTCTGCGTCAGGTACTCGTCGGCACGGCTCGGCTCCGCTGCGCCCGACGGATGGTTGTGCGCCAGGATGACGGCCGCCGCGTTGAGCGCGAGGCTCGCCTTGACGACTTCGCGGGGATAGACCGGGGTCTGCGTCACTGTGCCCCGGAACATTTGCTGCAGCTCGATGACGCGATGCTGCGCGTCAAGGAATACGACGCAGAAAACTTCGTGCTCCAGCATGCCAATCGCCAGGCGCAGGTAGTCTTTCACGTCCTGCGGCGACGACAGCGTCGCGCCGGGCTTCACGCGCTCCGCCAGCACGCCCCAGGCCTGCGACAGAACTTCGTCGGCACTGGCCACTCGGTACTGGCCATCGACGTCACGGACCAGCAGCGCGTTCGTGAACCGGGCTTCCGTGGAAGAGACAGCGGAGGAGAAAGAAGACTGCGACATGAGGAACTCCGGTCCGACACGGGCGGGATTGCCCGAGACCGAATCCCTCACGCCGCAGCGCAGCGGTCAGGGTTCGAAGACGACCGAAGGGCGCAAGCGAGCGCCCCGCGCTCACGCAGACCTTGACGGCGAGAACGACGCGATACGGTGGGTCGACACAGCAACCCACACCCCCGCCACACCACCGCACTGGGTCTTGCGACAAGCGAAGCGCCGATCTGACCAGCGTTCGGCTAGGGTGGCCTGGAAGGTGACGGCGTGCCGGCAGTCCCGCAGGGACCAAGCGCGACGGCGCGCGCCTGGAATGGGCATCCCGGTTTTCGCTCCCGCGAAAAAGACGCTGGGTGGATCTGTGCCGACCCAAACCGGGAGATGGCAATAGTCCGCAGGCAATCACCTTGACGACCAGCTCGAGCTGGCGCCGGGCCCCGTCGAACGATGTCGGTCCGACGACCTGAGTACCCGCCTTTCGACACGCTGCCGTAGTTCGACAGTAAGGACGAGCGGCTGCAATGCAGCGGTTGCTGCCTGTCGCTTGGATCAATCGAACGACGGCTATCCGACCTCTACCTGACACTGGATATCTGGTGGATCACGAAAGCAGCCGCTGCTTTCAGAGCACAGCAGTCGCTCATGAGTGGTTAGCCGTCCGTCCGACCACCATACGACCCACAAAGAGCGGCAGCGGCAGTGACGCGGAACACTCCAGCTCCGCCGTCTGGTTGAGCGTGCCGGCGAACACTAGATCGGCTAGCGCCTTGTCCACGGGAATGCTTTCGCCCGTAACAGGAGACTTGGTCGATGGCGTTGTTGACTGCAGTGACGATGCCGTCGAGCGGTACGCGCACGCCGGGACGTATGGGTACAACGGCATGCAGAGACACGTCGGCGGATGGGGTAACCGCCCAGCTGCCATCCGGTTGACGCCCGTCGGCCTGCTCTGGCGAAAAGAGCATTCAGGCTTCTTGATGGCGTTGCGAGCTCGGGCGATACCCCGCCGGGAAAACCAGTAGAACTAACCCCTTGCGGCAGCGCGCAGTGCCCGGCAGAATTGAAACGTTCTATTTCCGCTTTGCTGCTCCTCCATATGGTCCCCACAACAGTCACGCTGCGCGAGGTTGCCAACGCTGCCGGCGTTTCCATCGGCACCGCATCGAAGGTGCTCAGCGGCCAGGCCGGCGTGTCGCTGCGCCGGACAGAAAGTGTTCGTGCCGCGGCCAAGCACTTGGGCTATCGGCCCAACGGCATCGCTGCCGATCTGCGACGCAACCGATCCACTTCCATCGGACTTGTCATTCCCGATTTGCTCAACTCGTTCTTTCTCGAGTTGGTGCATGCGCTGGAAAAGTCCGCGTCCGCAAATGGCTACTTCCTGGTACTGGCGCACGCCGATGAAGATCCGAAGATTGAGATGGAGCGCATCCGCTTCGTCCTGTCGAGGCAGGTTGCCGGCATGATTCTGATTCCCTGCCAAGGCTATGACCATGCGCTCGAGGAGTTGCAGCAATGCAATGTGCCCGTGGTTATGGCCGACCGGGTGAACGACAGTTTTCCCGTCAACACGGTCACAACCGACAGTCTGCATGCCGCGTATACGGGGACGAAATACCTTCTGTCGCTGGGCCACCAGCGCATCGCATTCGCCGTCAACACGCTGGATCTGGTGAACAGCCGCGACCGCGCCGATGGCTACCTCAAAGCGATGCACGAGGCGGGCTTAGAGAACCGGATTCAGATCGTCGTTTGCGGCATGAACGCAGCCCAGGCGCACCCCGTGATGCTCGATATGTTGCTGAAACCCAGCCGCCCCACTGCTCTGTTCACAGCGGGCAACGTGCTCACGCTCGCCGCGCTGCGTGCGATCGGTGACGCCAATCTGCAACTTCCGGCCGACCTTTCGCTGCTCAGCTTCGACGACGCACCGTGGATGTCCGTGCTCAAGCCCCGCATCAGCTCGATTCGCCAGCCGGTTGAAGCGATCGGTCACGCGATCTGGCAACTCATGCTCACCGGATTGAGGGGCGAAAGCACCAAACCGTTTTCGCACCTGAGCTTCAAGGCCGAATTGCTGCCACGCGAGACGACTGCCGCGTTGGCGACTCGGAAGTCGCCCCGTTCTTCAATTTGACCTCTCACAGGAGACTTGCCGAATGCCGTATTTCGATTAAAAAATGAAACGTTTTACACGAAAAACTTAACAAACTGCCAAGACAGGAGACATCATCATGACCCATTCCAGAAGACTTGCCGTCGCCAGCATTCTGTCGGTTGCCGCACTGGCCATCGGCGTCCACGCGCACGCGCAGAGCAAGAAATATCGCTTCGGCTTTTCGCAAGTGACCACGCTTGAGCCGTGGCGAGTCCAATTCAACAAGGACATGAAGGCCGAGGCCGCCAAGCACCCGGAAGTCGAACTCGTGATTGCCGATGCCGGCGACCGGACCGACAAGCAGGTGGCCGACATGGACAACTTCATCGCGCAGAAGATGGACGTTATCTTCATTTCACCCAAGGAGTCGGCCGGCCTGACCGGCGTGGTCGAGAAGGCCACCAAGGCCGGGGTGCCCGTGTTCGTGCTCGACCGAAACGTAAACGGCGACAGCTTCGTCCAGTACATCGGTGGCGACAACGTCGCGATTGGCCGTGCCGCGGGCAAGTTCATCGTGCAAGCACTCGGCGGGCAGGGCAAGGCGCAAGGCAACCTGATCGAGATCTGGGGCAACCAGGGCGTGCAAGCCGCGCACGATCGTCACGACGGCGTCTTCGAGTCAGTCGCGAAGGAGCCGGGTATCAAGCTGCTCAACGAGCGGGTCGATATCGACTGGAAACAGGACAAGGCCTATGAATACATGAAGACGATGCTGCGGCGCTTTCCGAAGATCGACGTCGTGTATGCGCAGAACGACCCGATGGCTTACGGCGCGTACCTCGCGGCTAAGGACCTCGGCCGCGAAAAGCAGATCAAGTTCGTCGGCGCTGATGCGTTGCCTCAGGAAGGCGCGACCTGGGTCCAGAACGGCGAGTTGGCGGCAACCTTCCTCTATCCGACTCCCGGAGCCGAAGGCATACGCCAGGCGCTCAAGATGCTGAAGGGCGAGAAGATTGAGAAGAAGGTCATCCTCGACACCGAAGGCGTCTTCCCAGCGAACGCCAAGGCCTTCATTGCAGCGCATTGATCTCGTACCGATGGCAGCGCCTGTGGCCTCCTCAGCGACCACCTCAACCGCGAACCGCGAGCTCGTTCGCATGCAGGGCGTCTGCCTGTCGTTCGGGGGCACGCAGGCCCTGGAGAACGTCGACTTTGATCTCGCTGCTGGCGAGATTCATGCGATCGCCGGCGAGAACGGCGCTGGCAAGTCGACCCTGATGAAGATCTTGGCTGGAATCTATCAGCCTGAGCAGGGGAGGGTCGCACTGCAGGGCGAGCCCGTAGAGCTGGCCAGCGTTGCCGCCGCAACGGCAGCGGGAATTTCTGTGATTCACCAGGAACTGAACCTGGTGGACTCCTTGAGCGCCGTCGAAAATGTGTTCCTTGGCAAGGAATTGCGCACCCGCTGGGGCCTGCCAGACCGACCGGGAATGCGGCGCCGCGCGGCCGTCGTGCTCGACTCGCTGGGCTTCCCGGCGGACCCTGCTTCGCCCGTGGGCAGCTTGCGTATGGGCGAAAAGCAGCTGGTCGAGATCGCCAAGGCGTTACTTGCCGACGCGACTGTGCTCATTATGGATGAGCCCACATCGGCGTTGTCACCTGCTGAGACCGAAGCGCTGCATGACGTCTGTCGGCGATTGCGAGACCGTGGCATGGGTGTGATCCTGATCACCCATCGGCTGCAAGAGATGTTCCTGTTGGCCGACCGCATCAGCGTACTGCGCGACGGTAAAAAGATCGGAACCTGGGTCACGCACGAGATCGAGTCGCCTGCGGCATTGGTATCGCTGATGATCGGAAGAGAGTTTTCCGCGATCGGCGCGAAGGCGCCTTCGCCACCGCGTACTGAAGCGGTGGTCCTCAGTGTCCGGAACCTGACCCTGACGACGCCGGCGCGGCGGCTCGTCGAAGACATTTCGTTCGACGTGAGCGCGGGCGAAGTGCTCGGTCTGTCGGGCTTGCTGGGTGCCGGCAAGACGGAGGTGCTGGAGGCCGTGTTCGGCATAACGCCGCACCGCAGGACGGGCACGATCAGCTACTGCGGGCTCGAGGTTCACTTCAGGCAACCGCACGAATCGGTGGAGGCCGGCATCGCGATGGTCACAGAAGATCGCAAACGCGACGGGCTGCTGCTCGACCAGGATCTGGAGGCGAACTTCCTGCTTCCGAACCTTGCGCACCTGCCGCACTATCCGCTGTACCGCCCGGGCTCGGCACGCGCTCGAACTGCCGCCCATGCCACCGAGTTCAATGTGCGCTACAAGTTCATCGAGCAGGCCAGCAGGACTCTGAGCGGCGGCAACCAGCAAAAGCTCATCATCGGCAAATGGCTGCTGCGCAAGCCGAGGCTGCTGCTGCTGGATGAGCCGACGCGCGGCGTGGACACCGCTGCCAAGGCTGAAATCTACGGGTTGATACGCGCCGCCACGCTTGCCGGCCTGACTGTCGTTATCGCGAGTTCAGAAATCGACGAACTGATGCTGCTGTCCGATCGCATTGTGGTGCTGTGCGCCGGCCGTGCGGCGGGCACGCTGCAACGCAGCGAGTTCTCCGCAGACGCATTGATCCGGCTTGCTGCGGCACATTCTTAAGGAGCCTTCTTCTTCATGCAATCAACCGCCATCAATGAGCTGTTCGTCAACGCGAAATACTACCTCGGCCTGATCGTGCTGCTGGCGATCGGCGTGCTCGTGTCCCCGCACGATGCGGAAGGCGGCAACATCTTCCTGAGCGGCGCCAACCTGTCGGACGTGTTCCGGCAGGTGTCGAACATCGGCGTGATCTCGATCGGCATGACGCTGGTGATCATTGCAGGCGGCATCGATCTGTCGGTTGGTTCGATCATGAGCCTCGGCAGCGTCTTGACCGCGATGCTGCTGACCAAAGCGGGTTGGAACGGCGCGTCCAGTTTCGGGCTGATTGCGAGCACGTTAGTGATTTTCCTATTGGTGCT
>Ga0209512_1002501_pt1 | contig 19342 bp, 16 predicted proteins | sample frozenSSSSmetaG_FD_184142 | JGI IMG/M metagenome (GOLD analysis project Ga0209512, IMG submission 184142) | Glacier valley bacterial and archeal communities from Borup Fiord, Nunavut, Canada, to study Microbial Dark Matter (Phase II) -... | ecosystem: Environmental > Aquatic > Freshwater > Ice >... | reverse complement strand
AACCGTACAGGAGTGGTAATTGCCAATGGACTATCTGAAGTCTAAAGCCAAATTGCAATTTCGCGTTGTGATGCCTTACATCCGAACGATGGCAGCTATTACCACTATGGTTGCTTTAAGCGGCTGCTCGTTCGGAGGGATGGTTAAAGGAGAAACCAGCGTTCCCAAATTGGAGGCAAGTACAGGTAACTATGTACTCGCCGCCAACATTCAAAACCGAGACGTCTTAAGTGAAAGTTGGCAAGCCTACCGCCACAAATTTATTCAAGCTGATGGGCGGGTGATTGATTATCAAGCTAGCGATCGCTCAACAAGTGAAGGTCAAGCCTATGCGATGTTGCGATCGCTGTTGATCAACGATCCCACAACTTTCGACTTAACGCTTAAATGGTCAGAGAATAACTTACAACGCAAAGAAGGCAATAGACAGACAGATCATTTGTGGTGTTGGAAATGGGGGAGAAATGCACTTGGGATTTGGGAGGCTAGCGATCGCAATTTTGCCACCGATGCCGATATTGATGCTACTACTGCTTTGATTTTGGCATCGCGGCTTTGGCGTCGTCCTGAATATCTACAACTAGCCAAAGTTAAATTGCAAGACTTATGGAACTTATCAACTGCAGTCGGTGCCGGAGGTAAGCGCTATTTACTCCCAGGTCCCGCCGATGCCTTTACTACCGCATCTGCACTCCATTTGAATCCATCCTATCTTGCGCCTTATGCCTTTCGCTTGTTTGCTCAGGTTGACAGCGACCATAATTGGTTAAGCCTGGTTGACACCAGCTATGAAGTGTTAGAAAATTCCTCGCGACTTTCCGCCGTAGGATTACCTAGTGACTGGGTATCTGTAGACAAGATTTCTAATAAGTATGAGCCGTTGTCACAGCCGGATAAACCTTCGGCACCGCAGTCCTTGTATAGTTATGACGCTTACCGAGTGTGGTGGCGGGTATCTTTGGATGCCGCTTGGTTTAACTCACCTCAAGCACGACGCTATTTGGAAACAGCCTCCCAGCATCTACAACATCTGTGGTACTCACAATCACGTCTACCGGCAAGTATTGACCTGCAAGGGAAAGCACTGGTGAATTATGAAGCAACTTCTCAATACGCTATGCTTTACGCGGCAATGCGGTTAACTAACACTAGCTTAGCCAACGAACTGCTGCAAAAAAAGTTGCTACCTCAATATAAGCAGGGTATTTGGGACGATCAATCTGCCTACTACACTCAAAATTTGGCATGGTTAGGATTAGTCCCACCCTCAGTGATTCCTGCCGAAATATTGACCGGAAAATAGTTATTAAAAATTGCTGAATAGTTATGAGTAAAATCACAGGTTATAATTTGTTTTTTTAAATCAAAACAAATTTATAATCCATGTTTCAAATAACTATATAGCCAATAAACAATAACCACTCATAACCAGTAAATTCATCAATCTACCACTAAATCATGTCTCGCAGTCCCCATCAAAAGAACAAAAATATCCGGCTGACACTTTCCTGTGTTCTGTTTACTTGCGGCTTATTAACTAATACTTTTGCTCAAGCGCAAGACACACAAAAGCAGCCGACAGTGACAAAGCCACAAGCCAGCATCCTGGCTCAAACAGCGACTTTAAAAACTAATAAGATTGACGAGCCTAGTGGCACAAAAACCCTTACATCTGAAAAAGCAGGTAAAGATGCTACGCCGAAGACCAAAAGCCAGTACATCTTAGAATTTAATCGCAGCCCGATAGTTGGCAATAGCTTCCACTTACAAGGAGGATTTGCCTCAGCTAGATTAGGATTTACGCGTCCTCGCGACTGGGATTTGGATGCAGCAAAAATAGTCATCCGTTATCAGCATTCGCCAGCACTGTTAGCTAATGGTTCCAACCTGACTGTCCTACTTAACGGTACAAGTATCGGGAGTGTCCCTCTCAATCGCAAAGATGCAGAAGTTGGTCAGGCAATTTTTAACGTTCCGCCAAAACTGATTGGTGACTATAACGAAGTCACAATTGTGACGCGACAATTAAACAGCCAAAATGGTTGCACCGCCCCCAATGATCCCACTTTGTGGACACAAGTATTGCCAGATTCCAAAATCTTGTTTGATTTCCAACCACAATCTATACCTCTCAACTTCAGCAACTATCCTTATCCATTCTTTGACAGACTAAGCCTCAACCCCAATCAGATTAACTATTTATTACCGAGTGAAGTCAGTACAACTTGGCTAACTGCGGCATCTCGCTACCAATCATCAATCGGTAGATTGGCAGATTTTCGCTCGGTTGAGACAAAACTAGTCAAATCTATCACCCAAGTGCAGCCGAATCAGCGGTTAGTAATCATTGGTACGCCAACAGAACAACCAACGCTGGCGACTTTAAAATTACCGATGTCCGCCACTCTTAGTAAATTTCTCGATGGTAATCAAAACCCCTTACCAGACAATGTTGGTGTACTGATGCTGAGTACAGTCGGTAAAGATAAAGTTCCAGTATTAATTGCTTCAGGTAATGGCCCAGAAGGTGTAAACAAAGCCGTACAGTTTTTAGTCCAACCGGACGCCCGCAAAATCGGCACCGAACAGGTAATTTTAGTTGATAAAGTTAGCAGCGTCTCCACTCCAGAAGCACGTCAGTGGCCGAGATTTTTACCTGAAAAAAATTCCTTTAAACTCAGCGATATCAAAACGCTAGTTCTCAAAGGTCAGCTAGAGTCTTTTCAGGACGTGACTGTCCGTGGTTCTAGCGCCCCACCAGTAGAAATTAACTTTCACGCTTTACCAGATGACAGGTTTACGCGTGGTAGTTCAATGAACTTGGTTTATAGCTATGGCCCACAAATCAATCCGCGAACCTCATCTGTGGAAGTGTTGCTGGATAAAACCTTTATTGGTGGTGCGCGATTGACATCAGAAGAGGGAGAAACTCGCAAAACTCTCAACGTGAATTTACCGGAAAATTTGATTAAACCTGATTCCAAAATTCAGGTATATTTCCGGATGAATCCTAAAGAATCTTTTGACAAAGACAGATGCCTTCAGCCGCCCGACCAACAATTAACAGGCACAGTGCATAATGATACAAATTTTGATATGCGCCGTGAAAGTTCAGTAGATTTACCGAACTTAAAATTATTGCAAGTGGGTTATCCCTTCGCTGCACCCCAGGATTTATCAACAACGGCAATTGTCGTGCCAGAAAATCCGAACGAAACCGATGTAGCGACAATGTTGGCATTCAGTGAACGTCTCGGACGTTTGAGTCAAGCTGATTCAGTCAAACTTGACGTTTATACCAGCAAGACATTACCTCCAGAAGTACAGAAATCTCATAACCTCGTCGGTATCGGCACCCGTGACAGGTTTCCGTTTCCCGAAGCTTTTCAGTCGTCCACAGGTTTCCGCTTAAGTGAAGCTTTTACTCGCACCTCAGCAGATGCGGCAATTCAAACTTTGGCAGATAACGGCGGTATGGTGAAAGAAATCATGTCTCCTTGGAATAGTTCTCGCGTCCTCTTAGCATTGAGTGGTCAAAGTGAAACCGGCTTAGACAAAGTGCGACAAGTATTGAGCAAAGATCCTTGGTTCTTACAATTGCGCGACGATACGGTATTAATTAGCAGCAATAAGCAAGATCCAGTGGGTTATGACCCAACAGCTTACAAGTTGGAATTTTTCCAAAATGCTCCTTCAACTCGTCGCCTTGAAGACAGTAATTTTTTAAGCAAGATATCACGCTTTTTACAAGAGAACTGGCTGTTACTACCTTTAGGCATTGTCGGCATATCGCTATTGCTTTACGGCGTTGCTCAACTTTACATCAAACGCATTGATGTAGAACATAAAAAATAATTTTCATCCTCCCTAACTCCTGATAACAGAGGAGTATTCATTTCAAATCCGCTCATCCCAAATTAAAAATGTCTTCCTCATTGAAAGTAAATCCCAATCAACCTAAACGGCGGCATTCCGGCATTAGAAGTTGGCTAATCAATCTCAGTCCTCAGTTTTTTGACCGAGCACTAAAACGGGTAGGATTACAACATTTAAAGTGGGTAGTATTACTACTGCTTGTAGTATCAATACCGTTAATCATTACACCTCTGGAAATTTGGCAACAAGCTTTTGTGGCATTATTTCTCGTCATGATGGGTCAGTTAGTTGTCCAAGCTGAAAACAAAGAAAAATCTGTTGAAATTAGCGAGTACTACCACTTATTTGTGGTGTGGCTGAGTATGGTCACAACTTTGCGTTATTTGTATTACCGCACAAGTTACACCTTAAACTTTGATGGGTGGATCAACAGCATTTTTTGTTCGCTATTATATGCAGCTGAGTTGTACGCGATTTTGACCCTAGCTTTGGCATACTTTCAAACTCTGAAAGTCCAAGAGCGCGAACCTGTTGATTTGGCTGCAATTCCTCAAAAAGACTGGTACACCGTTGATATTTACATTCCCACCTACAACGAAGAAATTGAAATTGTTCGCAAAACAACATTAGCCGCTTTAGCTTGTGATTATGCGCCAGGGAAAAAAAAGGTTTACATTCTGGATGATGGTCGTCCAGAAAAATATCCTGTAGAAGATCCGCGCCATGAAGAGTTTCGTGGGAGACGCGCCGACCTACAGCAGATGTGTCTTGACCTGGGCTGTACGTTAATGACACGAGATAGTAATGCACATGCTAAAGCTGGGAACATCAATACTACTTTTGGCAAAACTAATGGCGACTTAGTATTAATTCTCGACTGCGATCACATTCCCTCGCGGAAAATACTGATGAATACGGTTGGATTCTTTATTGATCCAAAAGTATCTTTTGTGCAAACTCCTCACTGGTTTTACAATCCTGACCCCTTTGAGCGGAATTTACGGACAGGTGGCAAAATTCCTGTTGGTAACGAACTATTTTACAAGGTTCTACAAAAAGGCAACGACTTTTGGAATGCTGCCTTTTTCTGCGGTTCGGCGGCGGTAATTCGCAAAACTCATGCAATGGAAGTTGGCGGGATCGCTGTTGAAACTGTAACTGAAGATTGTCATACGGCGTTGCGGCTGCATTCACGCGGTTACAAGTCGATTTATTATGACAAAATTATGGTGGCTGGTTTAGCACCAGAAAAGTTTTCTTCTTATGTCGGTCAGCAGGTACGTTGGGCGCGAGGAATGGCGCAGATTCTTCGCCTCGAAAACCCCATGTTCAACCCCAAACTCAATTTAACCATTCCTCAGCGGATTTGTTATTTGAGTGCAACTTCCCACTTCTTTTACGGTTTCCCTCGGTTAGTGTATGCGATCGCGCCGACTCTATTTTTGTTATTCGGTGTCAACTCGATCCGTGGTTTAGGGTTAGAAACCCTCGCCTACGCCGCCCCACATATTCTCCTGGCTTTAAATGCCAACCACATCATCTACAAACATGTCCGATTTTCTTTCTGGAACGAAATTTTTGAATTTGTGATGGCTTTCCAGGCGGGATTCGTGACTTTAATGGCGTTGATTAATCCAAAGTTGGGTTCGTTCAACGTGACTGATAAGGGTCTGTCTGTAACCAAGCGTAGCTTTGACTGGGAATCAATGCGTGGCTTAGTGATTGTCACCCTGATGGTACTCACGGCTTTACTCGCTGTACCTTTCTGGTTAATTCTGCGACCAGAAGATACTCAAGCTGTTTTGGTTAACGCCATGTGGTGTGTAATCAACTTTATTTTGCTAGTAGCAGCTTTGCTTGTTGCTTTTGAGCAACCACAAATCCGGACTGCTCACCGCTTGCAGCGTCACTTAAGCGTGACAATTTATAGTGGTGATGATATCTGTCTAGGAACCACAATGAATCTTTCGGAAACAGGTGCTTTAGTCGCCCTGGATTCCTGGTCTGATCTTTTAGATGAGGTGGAAATTGAGATCACTGGAGATTTTGGGGCGAAAGCACTACTCCCAGCCAAAGTAATTCGCGTCACACCGATAAATGACACTCAAGCTCAGTTAGCGATTGATTTTCTTGAACCTAATCGCGCTCAGCTTGATGCTTTATCACTAGTGATCTATTCTGATGTCAATGAGTGGTATTCCCAAAAACGGGAGTCTAGTGACAACCCATTTTCATCTTTTGGATTTTTGGCTACAAGTTTGGTGCGCTCATTCCGCGAAACGCGATCGGATACTGTGCAAAAAATCCGTAAGCAGATACATGCTAGTGCCCAAATTTACTGGGATGGTAATTTCTTTGCGGGAGTCGCGAGTGAAATGAGTCTCACCAGTTTACGTCTAGAATTAGAGCGCCGCGCGGTTTCGTCTGATAAAGTTCTCAGTGAACAGGACTTGCAGAGTCTGCAACTTACTAAACCATTGGTGGGTTTGCTTTTAACTGAAAAAGTTCACGAAGCAACGCCTAAGCGTTTTTTGGCAGAAATTTCGGCGATTGAATCTAATTCTAGCGATCGCTTTGTAGTTGAGTTAAATTTCCCCAGCCAATTTAAACAGCGTCAATCTACCAAAATTAAACAATTCTTGAAGGCGGTTTCGTAAAATATACGTAGGGGCACAACAATCTTGTGCCCTTAGGACTGCTATCTTAAGCCGCGTTTTTTAATTCGGCGGTTCGTACTGTTAATTGTTGAGTTTGATTTCCGCGTTGGACTTTGACTTGTAAGCCTTGGCCGATGCGGCTATTTTCTACTGTATTTTGCAACTGTTCCGCAGTGATGATGCCTTCTCCATCAATCTGGACAATTACGTCTCCACGACGAATACCAGCAATGGCGGCGGGTGAGTTGGGGATGACTCGTACTACTAAGACGCCGTCAACTTCTGGGACTTGAATTGGTGAGTTTGGATCGGTATTGTTTTGTTTTGCGATTTCTGGTGTTAAGGAAAGCATTTGCACACCTAAGTACGGATGGGCAACTTTTTGTCCGCGTTGCAGTTGGGACGCGATCGCTTTGGCTTTATCAATGGGAATGGCAAATCCAATTCCGGCTGCATCGGCTCGGATTGCGGTGTTAATCCCGATTACTTCGCCTTGATCGTTGAGTAATGGCCCGCCAGAGTTACCTGGATTAATCGCTGCATCTGTTTGAATGAAGTCAAGGCGTTTGTCAGGAATACCTACTTGGGCGCTAGAACGTTTCAGGGTACTGACAATTCCTAAGGTGACTGTGTTATCAAATCCTAATGGATTGCCGACAGCAATTGCCCAGTCTCCTACTTGTAAACTGTCAGAAGAACCCAAGGTCGCGACTGGTAAATCACCACCAGCATTAATCTTGACTACCGCTAAATCAGTAACTTCATCGACACCTTGGACTTTACCTTCTAACGCACGTCCGTCTTTGAGGCGGACTGTAACTTTATCAGCCTGATCGACTACGTGGGCGTTAGTGAGAATTACGCCACTTTTATCAATGATGAAACCTGAACCGAGACCGCGCAATTGTTCTGTTGGCAGTTGTTGCGGATACCCATCACCAAAAAAGCGTCGGAAAAATGGATCTTCCATCATCGGTTCAAGACGACGATTCACTGTTCTCTCAGTATCGATTCGCACTACTGCTGGTCCAACGCGATTCGCAGCGGCGGCGACAAAGTTGCTGTGGGTGCTTGTAGCCGGCGCTAGGGGTGCTTTGAGGGCTACTGATGCTGATTCAGCTTGAGCAGGTAATATATGTAAATTACCAAATATGAATGTGACAGCGAGAGCGATCGCTAATATATGGGTACTGAGTTGTTCCATCAACCGGAATTTGGGAAGCATATCTACCTAATTTTTGATTTGTCGCCATAATCTATATATTTATTGTTACACTCCTAAAAAATGTAGCGAAATGCTTGTTCTTTGGTATTATTGTCGCAATTTCCGAACTTTTTCGATTATTGCTAATATAGCTAAATGGCGATAAAAAGATTTTAGGTATCAGTAAAACTCGAATTTGTTATAGACAGCTTGCCAATACAGTCCTTTTTGCGACTCTAGGCTAGGATCTTATTTAAGTCCCAAAATTACTTAGTTCATGAACAAATCCAATCAGTTAGCGCCAGAAAGCTTCACTATTGCCGAAAAAGACCGAAATTCCCGAAATCAGGAAGAACACTCAGATTCTCATCATGGACACGATGAACAATCAGTTCATCCTCATGTTCATAGCGAAGAATCTTTACGGCGAGTCGTAAATCGACTGTCGCGGATGGAAGGGCATATTCGGGGTATCAAAACAATGGTGCAAGAGAATCGTCCTTGTCCAGAAGTCTTGGTACAAATTGCTGCGGTTCGTGGCGCATTAGACCGTGTAGCCCGAATAGTTTTGGATGAGCACTTAAGCGAGTGCATTGCTAGAGCCGCCCAAGAAGGCAATATGGAAGTTGAGATCGAAAAGCTCAAATCTGCTTTAGATCGTTTTTTGCCTTAGCAGTATAAATCCTTAGTATTTATATTTAACAATATACATAAATTCAGCTAAGTGTGTAATATTTGGCAGAGATGATGGGGATCACTGTGCCAAAATGCACACAGTTGTCTCAGAGTTATGACCAATGGTTTGGACAGCCAAAAAGCAATTGCTGGAAGGAAAATACACCATTGAAGAAGTAATACCGCCTAACCGTGGTATTACCTATCTGGCTAAAGATAAAAACGGTGTTCCGGCTGTCATCAAAACACTGAATGACGAATTTCGACAAGATACCGACTTTCAGCAGCTACAGCAAGATTTTGTGACCGAAGCCGGCAAATTAGCTAAATGCCACCATGCTCATATTGTGCGCCATTTTGAAACATTTTTAGAGGATGACGTGTGGTGTGTAGCAATGGAGTACGTTGTCGGTATCGATTTAGCCCATCGACCACGAGGTATTCTGCGCGAAGAAGAAGCACTGCACTACATTCAACAAATTGGTGCGGGACTAAGCGTCGCCCATGAACATCATCTAGTGCATCAAGACGTTAGGCCAGCTAACATGATCATTCGAGCAGGTGCCACAGCCGTTTTGATCAACTTTGGGTTAATACCGAATGTTGCCCAAAAAATCAGACCACAGACAGAAACTGGTTTTACCGCGCCAGAACTGTATGTAGGAACAGATAAAATCGCCGCCTATACAGATATTTATTCTCTAGGAGCAACATTATACAACTTGTTAACTGGGCAAATACCTGTTAGTGCCCAAGAACAAATAACTCATAATCTATCCCTAAAGCCACCAAAAGAATTGAACCCACTGATTAGCGATCGCGTTAGTCAAGGTATTCTCTGGGCAATGTTATTAGATCCGAAAAGACGACCACAGTCTGTACAAGAGTGGTTGGCAGAAATTAGCGATCGCAAAAGTGAAGTATTGCTACCAGCAAGCGCAGCAAGTATCCATAAAAATGTAAGTTCGCTGATCAAGCAACCAACAAATATTCGCAGTTTGGGTTTGTCGGTAGTCGTGGTATTAGGACTCTTAGGAGTAATGTTCATAATATTTCCCAAGCAACCGCAATCGAACTTCACCGCCCCAGTTGCCTCACCAACAACTCGCCCATTTGCTAAACCTGTGCCACATTAATAAGGATACGGTATTAAATGCCGACCGGAGAGATCTAAGGCTTTATTAACACAAAAATAAATTATGCTATCAAATTTATTTGATGCCAATTTTTATCGGGCTGCAAATCCAGACTTGAGTGCCGTAGGCTTAACAACAGACGCTCAAGTCTTGTCCCACTTCCAGAACTATGGACTCAAAGAAGGAAGAGCATTTTCGCCATTTGTCGATCTTAACCTATATAGAGCTAGCAATCCCGACTTAGCCGCCGCTGGCTTGACAACTAACAGCCAATTGTTACAGCACTTACAAAACTTTGGCATCGCCGAAGGACGTCGCTTTTCGCCTTTTGTCGATCTTAACTTTTATCTGGCTACTAATTCTGACGTAAATCGGGTATTTCAAGGTAATCGCGAAGCCGGCTTTCAGCATTTGCAAACTTATGGTATAGGCGAGGGAAGACAGTATTCGCAATTTTTCGATCCCAATTACTACCAAGCTAGCAATCCCGACCTGTCAAACTTCAATTATTCGGCACTATTAGAACATTTTGAATTATATGGATTAAAAGAAGGTAGGTTATTTTCTGTTCCTTTTGACGTGAATTATTATCGTCAAGTAAATCCTGATTTAATCTCAGCCGGATTAAATAATCAACAATCATACGAACATTTTCAAACATACGGATTGACTGAAGGACGTGTATCTTCACCTTTTTTCAACGTCTCCTATTATCGTGCGAATAATTCAGATTTGGCAAGCTTTAATAATCAGCAGGCATACAACCACTATGTAACCTATGGTTTGCGAGAAAGACGCTTAGCTAGCCCAGTCACGGGAGGAGACTATGCCGGTAATACTCTCAGCGCTAGTCGCTATATTAATATCAATAGCAAGACTATTTTCAGAGACTTTGTTGGTAGTGCTGACTCCAACGACTATTACCGTTTTAACCTAAGCAATACAAGTAACTTTAACCTCGCTTTAAGTGGTTTAACTGCTAATACCAGTGTAGAGTTGCTAAATAGCAGTGGTGTCAGTATTGCTATGACTAATAGCACAGGAACAGCGCAATTAAACGCTAATAATTTAGCTACTGGCACTTACTATATCCGCGTCTTTGCTGGTAATAATAACGCTAACACCTTTTATAACTTAGAACTATCAGCTACTCGCGTTCACAGATTTCAAATTCAGTATGATTATAGATTCGATACCAACAACTTTTTCGCCGATCCTGCACGTAAGTCGGTTTTAGAAGAAGCAGCAAATATTTGGGAAAACTATATCCAAAATGACTTTCCTGACGTTCCTGCAGGTACTTCTTTCAGCCTGGAAAATCCTCAAACCGGGAATGTAGAAACAGTCAAGTTAAATACTTCAATTGACGACTTACTGATTTTTGTTGGCTCTCAAAATCTACCACTTAGTCAAAAGGCGCTGGCATTTGCCGGATATGATGGTACTGATGCTAACGACATTGCTTTGAGAAATCGATTGAGTAGTTCAAGCTTTGAACCGTGGGTAGGAACTATTACATTTAACTCTTCTCCCACATTCTTAGATGGCAATTCAACTTCATGGTTTTTCGACTTAACACCAGACACATCTAATGATATCCCGACAAATAGTGTAGACTTCTTAAGCACAGCCTTGCATGAAATTGGTCATATTCTGGGGATTGGTACAGCACCAATTTTCAAAACTTTAGGCACAGGAGGCTCTTTTGTTGGTTCTAATGCCAAATCTGTGAATGGCGGAAACCCGATTCCCTTAGAAAGTGACCTAGGTCATATCCAAGCTGGTTTTCTCAGCGATGGTCGTCCAGTCCTGCTAGCTAGTAATAACCCCGGTGGTCGTCGGCTACCAACCAAAGTTGACCTAGCCATTTTAGCAGATATCGGCTATAAGATTCAAGGCTTTCCATCTCAAGGTTAATTCGGTTCTCAATGTATTGTGTATGCAAGCAACCTTTGAACTTGACTATTATTTGACAGGCGATTGTCATCAGCCACTAATTCTCTTTTTGCACGGCTTTATGGGAAATAAACATGAATTTGACCTAGCGGTAGGAATGCTAGGTAACAAATTTTCATATTTAACAGTTGACCTTCCCGGACATGGCACGCAAGTATTTAATAGCGATAAATGCTATGAAATGGAAAATACGGCTCAAGCATTAATTAGCTTACTAGATGAGCTAAAGATTAAACGCTGCTTTTTAGTTGGTTATTCGATGGGTGGGAGATTAGCTCTATACCTTAACCTAAATTTTCCCCAATACTTTAGTAAAGTTATCTTAGAGTCAGCTAACCCTGGCTTGTTAACAGATATAGAAAGATTAGAACGTATTAAACGTGATGAGCAAATTGCGAGAAAATTAGAAAGAAGTGATTTTACAGCTTTTCTAAACAACTGGTATAAACAACCAATTTTTGGCTCAATGCATCAGCATCCAAAATTTACTCAACTCATAGAAAATAGATTACAAAATAATCCCAAAGAACTAGCTAAATCCTTACGATTTATGGGTACTGGTCGCCAACCCTCTCTATGGCAAAAACTCAAAGAAAATAATAATCCTTTGTTATTACTTGTTGGTGAAAATGATGATAAATTTGTTGATGTAAATAAAAAAATATTTAATTTGTGTCCGTTAACACTGTTACAAATAATTAGTAATTGCAGTCATAACATTCATTTTGAGCAAACAATAATTTTTGTTACCTCTGTTCAAAAGTTTTTTGGATCAGTTCGCTAATTCCTCTTGTAACATTTTTTGATAAATTTTCGGCAACCGTCCACTGACCGAATTAGTCTCTATCCCATACCCTAAACTCGTCCAAGTTCCGGAAAGCCTCTTCAAAACCTGACTAATTTTGCCTTGATGCAAAAGTTGAGAAATATCAACACCCCAAGCTTGCGGGTCGCTTAACCAAGCATAAACAACTTTATCTTGATACTCAGGCTCAAAACTATAAGCTGTCCACAGCATCATCCACTTTGGTTGTGGATGGTAACGAGGCGCAAGTTCCGACCAAGTTGTATTGATTAGCTGATACCTCCCAGCAGCAGTGGAACAATTATTTTTATTCGGACCATTCACAATTCGCACACACATTTCCGGGTGATGACTGAAATCGCTGAAGTGCTGACCGCCATACAACAAAGAATAAGGACGGTCTTGATTTGCCTCACTAGCAGAAATAGTCCGCATCAAAGCGCGAATATAAGGATCGCCACCTTGCATCACCAAAGGAGGCTGCTTCACAGCAAAACTTGGATCGTAGTGCGATCGCATCTGATAGTTATACAACAGAAAGAAACATCCCAAACCGAAAATCACAGCAATCATTCCCAGACGCTTGGGAATTGCACTTTGGATTTGAGATTTGAGATGTTGAATTTTGAACCATCGAGACATAAAATTATTGCCCTGTATCAGGCAACTTGGGAAAATAGCTCGTTGAAACTCTTGACTGGTGCAGTCGGTTGAGCGACAATCTCGACAATTTTATTCCGGGAAGCTGGTTCAAACAGTGCTTCCACACATACTTGGGCAACTTTTTGGCGCGGAATGCTGCCATCAAACAGACTATCAGCCCGAGACATCACAATCGAATCGGAGTTATCTTCATTCTTCAAACCGCCCGGTCGCACAATTGTATAAGTCAAACCGCTTTTTTCGAGATATTCCTCAGCTTGCTTCTTCCACACGAGAATTAGCCAAAACAAGTTCAGCGGATGGAACAGCTGGGATACACACATAGAAGACACAAATACAAAATGCTCAATTCCCTTCCCTCTAGCCACATCTACGAGATTTTTAGTGCCTTCGTAGTCCACTTTATAAGGTGCAGTGGGGTCAAACCCCGGTTTCGCCCCAGTTGCACAGAATAAAACAGTACTATCTCCGAAAGCAGCCAAAAGACTATCTTTATGTAACACATCACCCACAATTAATTCAGCGGTAGATGGCAAAATAGTTTTAGCCGATTCAAGATCTCGAACCAAAGCCCGGACGGGAATTCCGCGATCGATTAACTCTTGAACGATCCGCCGACCTGTCTGACCTGTTGCCCCTGCTACAAATGCTTTCATAATAAACGCTATGCTAAAAAGCTATATGCCGGATTTGTCTGCTTCTATATTGTAGTTTTTATGAAGTTAATGGCAGGTTTTTGATCTTTCGGTCAAAATTGACTTGCAGTGCAACATCTTTACCCCAGCCGGGGAACCCTGAGTATAGGCAAGTAGCCAGCACGTATAAAAAAACATCTTATGTTGTCACAAAAGCACCAGTATCAATCCTTTGATTCCGAAGTAGTATTGCCTGTGTCGACAACTTCGGAAGTTGAGGATTCAGCAACCGAAGCAAATACATCGACTACAATTAATCGATTTCACAGTCAGCACAGTGACTGCATGGAAATGTTGGCGACCGCTCACCAAGTAGCTGAGTATCTCAACGAACACCAAAAATGGTTTGCGCCCTGCGCTCAACCCATGTCAGTTGAACCGTTGGGAGAAAATGGTTACGCTTTAACTATTGGTCGTTTTGGCTCTTTTGGTTACGAGGTGGAGCCAAAAATTGGTTTAGAACTAATGCCTGCAGATGCTGGTGTTTATCGTATCCGCACTATCCCGGTTCCTGACTACGTTGCACCCGGTTATGAGGTAGACTACCAAGCGTCTTTACATTTGGTCGAAGTCACCAACGCTCTTCAAGAGGTAATTACCAGAGTTGAATGGGAATTAGATTTGACGGTTAATATTCATTTTCCCCGATTTATCCAACGCTTACCTAAATCTTTGGTTCAAACTACAGGCGATCGCTTACTGAACCAAATAGTCCGCCAAGTTTCCCGGCGTTTGACTTATAAGGTACAGCAAGATTTTCACCAATCTCAAGGGACACCGTTTCCGCCTAAATCTAAAAAGCGTTAAAAGGGAAGCTTAACGCTTAACAGGCAAATCCTCATAGTTAAAATTAGGGGATTTTGGGTTCGGACTTATTTGTTCCCGCGCTATGCGCCGCGAAAAACACTTCCTTTGTTAAGCGTTGAGCCATAGCTTCGCGCTGACCTCACGGTACGCGCGTTAAGTCGATTTAACGATTAAGCGTTACTGATGATTTTTTGGACAATTTGCACGCCGCTAATTGCCTGCCAGGTGAATAGCCCCAAAAGCACAAAATTCAAGAAAACATGCGTAAATCTCGCCCAATTGTGTCCTTTTTGCATAAAAGGCGACATAGAGGCGGAGACGGCAATCATGACTGTCATGCCTAGCCCTGCTAGTAAGTGAGGACCGACAAACAGCTTGCCGTTATTGATGTAAGTCACAGCCATCGCTGCTACTGCACCAGTCACCATCAAAGCTAAGATCAAAGAACCGATTTGATAATGCCTGACATTAAATTTGCCTTTAATCAGTTCTTTTTTTAAGTCGCCCTCAGCTTGTCTGGTACGTTGTACTTGTAACCCCAGATAGGCAGCATAAAGGGTCGCTGCCAATAGCACCCACATCAGAACCGGGTGAACGAAATTTAGCCCATACTTTACCGAGGCAGGAATTTCCCAAGTCATAGTTTTTTTGCAAGTTCATCAGAATCTTCATAAAAATTAGCACGCTCAAGCCGATTTTAGATTTTAGATTTTAAGTAGATTGGCAAAAACTTGGCTTTTCAACATGTAATCAGACACACAAGGTATCCGAGGCTCTTGGTGGTAAGGTGGCTTCCACTAGCTTTGGTACTGGTTTTAAGGTAATTTTTAAACATGAATTCCAATGATGCTGTCCGGCTGTTAAATGCAGCTAAAAGCGGCGATATCCATCGGGTAAGGGTGCTTTTAGCTCAAGGGGTAAGCGTAGATGCCGCTGATCATAATGGCACCACGGCTTTAATGTATGCGGCTACGTTAGGTTACACCGAAATTGTGCGATCGCTCCTAGAGAGTAATGTCAAGGTCAATCAGAGTCGAAAAATTTATGGTTTGACAGCTTTGATGTTGGCGGCGGCTGCTAATCATCTAGAAATTGTGGAATTTTTAGTTGCTGCTGGGGCTGATGTCAATGCTACCAATGAAGATGGTAGCACCGCCCTGATGGCAGCAGCAGCGAAAAATCATGCCGATGTGGTGCGCGTGTTGCTGAATGCTGGGGCGCAAGTCAATGTCAAAGACGTTGATGGAGATACGGCGTTTAATTTGGCAATTCGGCATGGACGGACTGCGGTAGTTCAAGCATTACTACAAGCTGGCGTAAAAGTCAATGCAGCGGATGTTGATGGCGAGACAGCTTTGATGATGGCAGCGGAATTGGGACATTTAGAAGTTGTCCAAGCTCTATTTGCTGCTGGGGCTGATGTTAAAATGAAAAATCAGGATGGTGGTACTGCTTTGCTCGTCGCCGCCGCATCGGGACATAGTGCGATCGCGACATTACTACTTTCCCACGGTGCTGAAGTTAATGCCAAAGACAAAGATGGTGAAACAGCCTTGCATCTTGCCGTAATCGAAGGATATACCGATTTAGTCGAAATCCTCCTCCAACGAGATGCTGACGTGCATTCTCGCAACAATCTGGGTGATACACCATTATTAGTTGCAGCATTACAAGGACATAGCCAAATTGCCGAAGCACTATTGCGGCGAGGCGCAAACCCTAATGTAAGTAACTTAGGTGAAACACCTTTGACGCTTGCAGTATTATACGGACATCCGCAAATTTTACAGCTATTGCTAGAATACGGTGCCGATCCGAGCCGGATTGCAGACGATGGCAAAACAGCCTTGATTAAAGCAGCAGAACGCAACCACATTGGGTTAATGCAGCAATTGCTAACCAAGGGTGCAGATGTAAATCAACAAGATTCCGCAGCCGCAACAGCTTTATTGTGGGCAGCTTCTCGGGGTGAGCAGGAAGCTGTAGAGTTATTATTAAAGGCTGGAGCAGATCTGAATTTGCGGAATCGTGGTGGTTATACAGCCTTGATGATTGCTGAATTTAATCAGTATCCGGCTGTGGTACAGATGCTACGTAGCGCGGGAGCACAGTCATAGCATCGCACTTGTGAAGAGAAATTTCGTTGGTAACTATTTCACTTTTTGCTTGATAAATGTGACCACTTGAGTAAGCTGTTTCTTTAACCCATCGATTTCAACTTGCATTTTCGCAATTTTTTCATTTAATTCCTGGATATCAGGGGTAGAAGCGGAAGTAGTGGTAGGGGCAGAATTTCCATTAGACGATTTAGCCCCGTTAGTCGTAGTTCCATTACTGGCAGCGGTTGCAGCCTGGGCTACGGGGGCAGTACGTGGTAATTTCGCTTTTGCCATTGCTGCCTTGATGGCGGCAATTAGTTGCTTTTGATCGAAAGGTTTGGGGAGAAATTCAAAATACTCGAAGGGTTCTGTGAGTTTTTCTGTGACTTCTTCCTTTCGACCAGACATTAATACCAAAGGAATCTTCCGCAAATCAGGGTTTGCTTGAACTTCTAGGTAAACATCCCAGCCACTTTTCTTCGGCAACAGGAAGTCCAACATAATCAGGTTGGGTTTTTCCTGCTGGATCAGATTGAGTCCTTCTACACCATCTTTTGCTTCGAGTACTTGAAAGTTACCCGGAGGCAGCATTTCTTTGACTCTTAAACGGACAACCGTAGTGTCATCAATAACGAGGATTTTATTACTTGCCACAATCGACTCCTCTGACAGGGGCTATAAGTATGGATGATGTATAAGAACTTTCCCACTATAGCCGAAACTTTTATTTGTGTAGGGTGATACAGGTCAATTTTGATGCACAAAAAGTGCAGCAAGTGCGGCATCTGGTTGATTAACGATCTAAAAAATTTATGTCATGGTGATAAAGCGCAGCAAAGTGCAGTCAAAAAAATTGCGGAAATCTTTATGAGCGATGTAAACTCCCAACTGAAGACGGAAATTGCCGCCATGCCTATTTGGTTACGCCGTCCCATCGGCAAAGCCAGCGAGATCTCCACAGTCCAAAAAATTATCAAGCAGCGCCAAATCCACACCATCTGTGAAGAAGGACGTTGTCCTAACCGAGGCGAGTGCTACGCCCAAAAAACAGCAACTTTCTTGCTGATGGGACCTGTATGTACCCGCGCTTGTGGTTTTTGTCAAGTCGATAAAGGTCATGCACCTATGCCTCTAGACCCAGCAGAACCGCAAAAAGTCGCCGAGTCAGTGCAGTTGTTAGGATTGCGTTATGTGGTGCTAACTTCTGTCGCCCGTGATGACTTATCAGATCAAGGTGCTGGCTGGTTTGTGCAAACAATGACCGCGATTCGGCTTCTTAACCCAGAAACTCAAATCGAAGTGTTGACACCTGATTTTTTTGGCGATCGCCAGCGAATTGAGATGATCGTCACCGCTCAGCCTGCTTGTTATAATCATAATGTCGAGACAATCCGGCGGTTAACAGGTCCCGTGCGTCGAGGTGCAAAATACGATCGCTCATTACAAGTACTGCAAATAGTTAAAGAAATCGACCCTAGTATTCCGACTAAATCTGGTTTGATGCTAGGACTCGGTGAAAATGTCGCCGAAATTATCGAGACTATGAGGGATCTTAAATCAGTTGGTTGCGATCGCCTCACCTTAGGTCAGTATATGCGTCCTTCGTTGGTGCATCTCCCTGTCCAGAAATACTGGACACCAGCAGAATTTGAGGAATTAGGAACCATCGCCCGAGAAATGGGATTTTCCCACGTCCGTTCCGGTCCCCTAGTTCGCAGTTCATATCACGCTGGCGAAAACCCATAAACACCCAGAATGCGACTTGGCAAAAAAATATTTCTAACAAAGTTAGCCAAGGGTGACAGCAGTTTGGTATTTCTGTAAAAGTCCTATTATTTTTGAACAAACCATGACAACCAATCTCAAGAACCCTAAAAGTCCCACTGTTGACACTGGTAAGCCTCCTTATCCCTTTCGCACCATTGTTTCCATCTTGTTACTAGCTGGTAACGTTTTGGTAGCAGCTATTTACTTCCACGTTCTCAATCCTTAACTGGGCGTAGAGACTTCGTATTTCGCTTTTGTGTAGGAATGTGCCATACGAAGTCTCTACAATTACATCGTGCCTTTGAATAAACCTTTAGGACGAAATAAAAGCACTATGATCATAATAAACAGGGCAACTCCTTGTTTATACTGAGAACCTAGCCAAGGTGTACTGAGTTCTTGGGCAACACCGATAATTAAAGCTGCAGCGATCGCGCCATAGGGATTACCAATCCCACCTAAAATCACGGAAGCAAACAATGGCAAAATTAAAAACCAGCCCATATTCGGACGTACGGCTGTAATCATGCCATACATGCTACCGCCTAAAGAAGTTAGAGTACCCGCAATTACCCAAGTCCAAATCACAATCTCGCCAACATTGATCCCCGAGACTCGCGCCAGGTCAATATCATCCGCAACGGCTCGCATCGCTTTACCGATTTTTGTATTCTGGAGTATGTAATGCAGCCCACAAATAGCTATTACTGCCATGACTACAACCAACAACTGATCTTGAGGTATTTTTACACCTAAAATTTCCGGCGCTGATGCTACTGGCAAATTGTAACGCTGATTTTCTCCCCCCCAGATAAAGATGATGCCATTACGTAAGAACAATGCTAGTCCAATCGAAATAATCACTAGCGTTGTCGAATTAGCCCTAGCGGCTCTCATTTTTGACCAAAGCAGCTTTTCTGCCAACAACATCGCGGCAACCGTCCCCACCGCACCCACGATCATCGCCAACCAAATATTCACCCCACTAGCATTTGCCAAGAA
>Ga0209512_1002497_pt1 | contig 19368 bp, 13 predicted proteins | sample frozenSSSSmetaG_FD_184142 | JGI IMG/M metagenome (GOLD analysis project Ga0209512, IMG submission 184142) | Glacier valley bacterial and archeal communities from Borup Fiord, Nunavut, Canada, to study Microbial Dark Matter (Phase II) -... | ecosystem: Environmental > Aquatic > Freshwater > Ice >... | reverse complement strand
TAGGCGCGGTTTTCGAACTCATCGGCGGGGTCAGGAAAAACCGTCGGTTCCGCACATGCACGCCCCGTCCATGGAAGCAAATCCAGCGATCCGCACCCCGGAAGAAGACGGCGAAGAAGACGAAGAAAGAAGAGTATTGAGCGAAGTTTTTGAAGAAGACGCTTTCCTAACACCATGCGCTTTTCAAACCGCCAAGTTCATGCGCTTTTCAAATCGCCGCCCACACCGTGTGGATCTCCACGTCAGCAGGTGTCGCTCCATAGCCCGTGATATTCTCGATACCGGTGAATTGCTTTACAGCTGCATTTGCAAGCATCTCGGCACCCGTTCTGAATCCTTTGTTGATCTTCCCAAGGAGTTGGGAAGCCTTGGCGGCCGCCGCCTCCTGGCTAGGATGGATTTGCCCGATCTGCGTGATGATTGACGTGAGAATCCTCACCACGGCGTCCTGAGGATCACGCATCAGGGAATATTCCCAAGTGTTGACCCAGACAGCATGGAAAGAACTATCAGCATTCTCCGCGCTGGCAAGCCTGTGCCGGAGTGAGTTCATCAACGAGGTTTTCCCGCTACCCCACTCTCCCTGGAGAGCAATCGTCAGTGGCGTATCCGCGGACTGGATGAGTTTCACGAGCGCATCCTCGTATCGCTTGGTCTGAAGCTGGTCCGGCTGGTGGTGTTCTTTCGGGACGTCAACGAGGCTGGTGGACTTTAGAGAAATATTCATGAAAGAGGGACTTGTGGGCAATGTTGTTCTGCTAGATAAATATGAATGGTGAAAGGCGTTCGGATTGAAGCCCTCGCTCATGATCTATAAAAGGGCGATCAATCCACCCCCAGCGCCTTGAACACGGCGTCGGCGGGATCGGCGTAGAAGCTGGTTTGGAACTTGGCGAAGAGTTCGCCTGGGACAGACGGAATATCCACCACACTGGCCATTGGCAGCAGGATGCGCTTGGCACCGGAGTTGAAGGCGACCTGGAGGGTTTCCGCCAAGCTCTCTACCGGGATGATGCTGCCGCCGAGACTCATGCTGCCGAGGACGACGAGTTGTGATTGGATGGGCTTCTGGAGGAGAGCCGAACATAGCGCGACAAAGGACGCCAGCGTAAGCGCGTTGGCCGGACCGCTGTTGTGGAGTTCCACGAGGTGAAGGTGGAAATCATGCTCGCTGGGTTTGAGGGAGGCGCTGACACGGCTGGCATTGGCTTTGAAGAAGTCGAAACCGACTTTGATGCCTTCCTTGGCAGAAGCGCTTGAGCCGAGTCCGGAAATCTTGAGTCCGCCGTTCCCGGAAGTCACCTGCGTCTCAAGGCGATAGAGGCCGAGCAACGAGGTGCCGGTCGCGACGGTGTGCAGGACACCGGGGTTCATGGCTCCGTCCGGGATGAGGGAACCGCCGCCCTGCTCCTTCACGCTGATGAATTTCTCGATGGCGGTCTCGTTGTCGATGTAGCTGAAGTGGACGTCATAAAATTCCATGCCGCCGATTTTTTTAAGCTGCTCCTTCACGCGGCGGCGACCTTCGAGGGCGTAATCCAGGCAACGTGCCACGGCGTCCTTGGTGTAACTTTCATCGGGGTAGAGCAGTTTCAGCAAACCGGAGACGGTGCGTTTTACGGCGATGGTATCCCGCTGGTTCAAGTCCCGACCGAGGGTGAAGTATTTGTTAATGGCATCGGAGAAGCTGCGCTTGCGCATCTCGCGCATCACTTCTGCCAGATAGTCCACGATGAATCCGTAACGGTTCGTGAAAAACTCGGGGCGCATCTTCGGAATCTCCCAGCCGGGGATGTAGCAGTGAAAGCGATCAAAGAAAGCAGTGTCGATCATCGCCTCTGGAAATGGCGCGAGCAGGTGGCTGGTTTTCACCAGGATATCCACCGGTTGGTTGATGTTGCCGACGAAAACCATGGAAGCATTGGCGCTGATGGAATCCCGCCCTCGGACGAATGAGCCGGATGCCATGAAGTCCTTCATGATTTGCACGCCGTCCTTGTCGTCGAAGTTGATGCCGGCGACTTCGTCGAAGGCGACGACATCCCAGAGGCCTACCAAACCGACGCGGCGCGAGGCCATGTTGTAGAACAGGTTTGCCACTGACGTTTTGCCGCCGGAGACGAGAATGCTGTTCGGGCTGATTTCCTTGTAAATGTGGCTTTTGCCCGTGCCTCGTGGTCCGAGTTCGCAGACGTTGAAATTGTTCTCCACCAGCGGGATCATCCGGGCCAGCAAGTGCCATTTGACGCGTGTGTCGAAGTTAGCCGGTTCCATCCCGGTGGCGCGGAGCAAGCCGTCCAGCCACTCATCCTCGGTGAATGCCTCGCGCCCGGCGAAATAAACTGCCAGATCCACGTTCGGCATTTGGATGGGCTTGAGTTCCTCGATGATGAAGGGCGAACCCTTTTGTCCCTCCTCGTAAAAGTAGGACACCGTGATGATGCACCAGATGCCCCCGGCGAGAAGCTTTTCGAACTGCTTCACGAATTGCGTGGGCACTTCGGCGTTCTTGATTCCCAGGTTGGAAAGCAGCGCCTCGTAAACGTCACGCTTTTCGTTCAGCTTCACCGTCACCTTGTCTATGATCTTCATCCGTCCGCGCTCGCGGATGAGGGACTTTACTTTCTCCGACTCGTCGGGGCGGACGTAGTTTTCCGACAGGATGGTTTTGACGGTTTTAAGGCCTTCCTCAATGACCGCTTCATCACGGGATGCGCAATAGGTTCCCAGCAGGTATTCCAGCACGTAAACCGGCACGTTCGCGCCTTCCTTCACGAGCTTGGTCAGATCCTTGCGGACGACCTTGCCGGCGAACTTCTCGTTGAGCAGGTCATCGAGATTCACCGCGTCCGATGGGTTTGATAGATCAGAAGTCGTCATGGAATGATTTGTCGATGGTTACTGTGTAGCGGCTTTTCTCAATGCCGGTTTCGTCGTCGATGAGTCTCAGGTGGTAGGCCTTGCTACTGTCAAAAGTCTTCGCCTGCAAGGTCAGGGGCACGTAGCGGGTGCGCTCCGCCATGCTGTCCGAGGTGCTCTTGAAGGTTTCTTTGGTCACACCTGTTACCGGCTCCTCGCCGTCATATACGGCAATTTTTAAGGTGACGGCTTTCACCCGGTCGCTAACGGCCTCCGTCTGGATGAGTTGGAAGCGATACAGGCTGGTGGTGATCTTGTGGTTCTGGCCGGCGACGATGACACCGACCTCGCGGGTCTGGGTCTTTGCTTTCGATTTGCCTTCGATCTCGTTAACGGTGATCACCGGAACCATCACCTCCTGAAGCATCGCGCCGCCGTGGACGAAACGGGCACCGCCCACGAAGTGAAAGCGGTTGGTGCCTCTGGGGACCCAGAATTCCATGCCACCCTCGGCACCGGCAGTATTCAAGGTCGCGCCATGCCACACGGATGAATGGTTCTGGAGGTGCGGGCCGATCAGGTAACGTTTCTTCGCGATGACGGTGCTGTCCGGCTTGTCCGCCAATTGGCTCTTGTCGGTTAGGTTGGGGCTGGTTTCCTGGAAGAGGAAACCATGGTCGGCGGTGATCAGCACGTGGCTGCCGTTGAGCTTGTCGATGATTTGCCGGGTAAGCTGACCCAGCGACGTGATGGCGTCACGCACGGCCTTGAAGGTTTTATCCTCTGTGGCAGCCTTGTCCCCCATTGAATCCACTTCGTCGTGATAAACATAGATGACGCGGTTCCCCTTGATGTATTCCCGGCCCTCATCGCGCTTCATGGCCATCAGCTCTTCGGCCTTCACCGCCATCCCCTGGTAGTTGCCAAGAATGGAGTTGCGGGCGGGCAGGCCAGAGCTGGACTGACCGTCCACCAGCACGTCACCGTTGCTTTTGTAGGAGAGAGTCTTGTGCGGCAGTAGACTGGCCATACCGAGAGCCGTGTAGGATGGCAGCACGCCGAGCATTGGCTCAATGGCTGCCTTAAAACGATACTTGCCGTTCAATTCGCCGAGCAGCTCACGGGCAGCCTCGTAGCGGAAGGCATCGCTGATGATGACAAACACCTTGCGGTCCGGACGCTCGTCCAGCACCGGCTGGATCTTCTTCCGATAGAAGTCCTGTTGGTTGATTACATTCGGGAGTTTCCATTGGGTGAGCAGACCATCCTCCACCCGGTCACCCCATGCGAGCGAGAGCTTGGCGAGGAAGCCGTTACCATAGTGCAGCTCGATCTGGTCGCGCAGCGGCTTCAGGACGCTCCACGCCTGTGCTTCCGCCGCATCCGCGTGTTCACAGAATTGGCGATAGAGCTGGTCGAAACGATAGAGTTCCTGCGAGTAGGCGGTCCAGAGATCCGAAGCGGTAGCTGCTCCGAATCCGTCGGCATGGGTGCGGCGCAGTTCGAGAAAATCCGCGGCTGCCGCAAGTGCTGCATAAACCGAGCGGAATGCTGAGCGCGGGGTCGCGTGGTGATCCGGTAGGTTGGCGGAGACCCAGTGGCTGTCGAGTCGGCGGTTGACCAGCCGGTGAACATCGGTGGCTTTGAGGGTGTCCTGATCTTCCGTCACGCGGTCCCGCAGCAGGCTCGTTATCCGTTTCTCCACATCCTGAAAGGTTTCGACGGCTTCCAGCGCATCCAGATCATAGCTGCCCAGATTCTCGGCGATTTTCAGCAGGATGGAGATCCGGGCGGCGAGTTGGTCGTAGGCGGCACCCGTGCTGTTGCTGTCGCGCCATTGAGACAGGAAGACGGTGACGTTGGAGAATCCGGCGTCCGGGAGCTTGAGCGACTGGATGGCGGCGGGAGCGGTGGCACGCAGGGTCAGGCAGAAATCCGTGGCAAGCAGACGGATGAGCAGGTTCTTGAGATTCGGCGACTCCTCGGTGTAGCCGAAGTAGCCCCGAACCTGCTCCCAGAAGTAAGCAGCCAGATCATATTTCTCCACCTCGCCCCACGCGGCGGAGGAGATGGACAGATCCAGCTCCGACTCCTCGTTCATGCGCTGGAAGAGGACTCGCAGGAAACTGAACACATCCGGCTGCTCGGATTTCAGCAGCACGGCCAACATCTTCCGGTCGAGGTCGGCCTCGATGTCGGTGGGCAGGACCAGGCTCTGGAGCTTGCGAGTGCGCTCCTTACTCTCGAAAAACTTCCGCCGTGCCACGAGATGACCGCGCAGGCTGTGGTTCATGAGGCCGAGGTCGTCGATCACCAGGGAAGCCTTGTCCGCCCGGAATGCGTAGGCGTATTGGCGGATGTCCAGCAGCCAATCCCCCTCCATCGGCGGGATTTCCTTACTGCTGTAGAGCAGGTATTTTCCGGTGGGGTCGTCCATCTCCAACCGTTTCTTGACTTGGAATGCCGACTCGCTGTCGAGGTGAAGGATGGTGATTCCGTCCAGCGTCAGCTTTTCCACGAAGTCGGGGAACTCCCGCTCCGGGTCATTCCAGATGACAATCCGGTGGTCGGCCTCGATAAACAGGCGGTCAAGCGCGGTAGTGATTTGATCGGAAGTCATGGGGAAGAGTAGAAGGGCAGAGTGATCAGAGGTCAGAGGTCGGAAATGGTTGTCGCGCCACAATTATGGTCGTCAGCCATAAATTTATGGTTGCGACCATAAATCGACCGTAATTCACCGTTTGAGTTCATAGAACGACCCTCGTTTGACGCCACTTTTGATCATTTTTTCAGCTTTCAAGAGTCTCGAAATCAGCGTTCTGGCTTGTCCGGAACTGATTTTGCACAGGTCGGCGATTTCCCTGCGGGCGATCTTTCCGTGCGTGGCCAAGTATTGCAGGACCATTTGCTCCTGCTGGATTGGCTCGAATCCACGCTGGTGGATGTAGGCGCTTTTATCCCCCAGCCGACGGTAAATGGCTGCCGATAAATGGTAGCTGCGGCCTTTGCCATCGCCGCGAGCTTCCACCAGACCGCGCTCGACCAAGCCCAGAAGGACATTCCGGGCCTCGGCATCCGACTTCTGGATCAGAACGGCGGCTTCCGCAGACGTGCAACGCCGCTCGTGCCAAAGATTGTTCAGCACCAGCAGATCATCGAGCCTGAGATTGACGCCTTGTTGGCTTTCCTCGGTGATGCAACTGATGAAATCCAGATTGGCAGCGCCACCGGGGAGGACCACCACGACATTGACGGAGGAGCTGCGGTCATAAATCGGGGCGGGCCGGCCATTCCTGAGCTGCTCTTCAAAAATCGTATCGATCCCGCGGGCGGTGCGTTCGACCAGGCCGGCGCGTTTGAAGGCATCCGCGAGAAGAAGATTGCGTGCCCGTGGCGGGGTGACCAGCAGGTTCGCGAGGGTGACGCCTTCCGGAAAACCTCCGGGGTTGCTCACTTCCAGCCGATCCTCATGGAGCTGCACATGCACCGCGCCCATGCGGGTGTAATCCCGGTGGACCAGCGCGTTTGCCACGGCTTCGCGCAAAGCCCGCTCCGGGTAATCGGGCACCGCCACCCGTAGCATCCCGAGATTCACTTCCTGCTCACGGTTGCGCGCTTGCAGCCTGTCCATCAGAAACTCCATGCACCGCAGCACCGGCCAGCGTTCGAACTCGTTGGTCTTAACCGTAATTCCCGCCAGCTCCTGGAATGCCACTTCGTGGCCGGGAAGGAATTCCCGCAAGGCGGATTCCCGACCGAACAACAGCAACCCGAGCACCCGGACGCCGCTCACGGTGCCATTGGCTTCCACCGCACCCAAGGCCTTGGCCAGCTCCACGTCACTGAGCTGCAGCAGCGCGGCATCACCCCGGCTTTCGCGCACGCAGCGGCGGAATCGCTCGAATTCCAAGGGGTCCAGATGATCCCAAGTCGCTCCCGCCACTTTTAGGGTGGTGTAGTCTTGGAACTGCCGGTCCGCCAAAGACGACTGCATTTCATGAAAATGGTAGGGCAGGCACTCCGGCTGGCCCTTGCTGCCCATGGCGCGGCGCACATGCTTCCCGGATCCGGTTCCCACCGGCGTGCGTGAAGGCATCACTTGAATAACCAGCACCGGCTTGCCGGAAACCTCCACGACCTCCGCCCAACACGATTGCGCAGGCCGAGTGCGACCGGAAATCATCGCCGATACCATCACGGGATGGGTGATGGCATCGTGTCGAGGGCGCGCTCCAGTGATGCGGCCGTCATCCTCCACGCCGACGAGCAAGTAGCCGGGCGCGTCTCCCGGACGATTGCAAAGACAGACCACGGCTTCCACGAGATCATTGTCGCTCAGGGCGTTTCTCTCCTCGCCCTTGAACTCGATGTCCATGGTTTCGCCTTGCTGGATGAGTTGGAGCAATGATTCCGGGTTCATGGTGCGGGATGGTTCAATCCTCCTTGGTCCCACACACCTTCTTCGCCTCGGCGAGGAGGGGGCCGAACTTGGCGTAGTTGGTTTTCACGCCGTCGTCGAGGTCGAGGGTGATGGACTGGTCGGCGTAGGAGCGGAGTTGCTCGTCGAAGGCGAGGAGTTCCACCATCTGCTTCTTGGACTTGTCCAACTCGGTCTGGAGCTTCTTGCGGGTGGTGCTGGCGGTGGCCTTGCCGGTGTCTTCTTCGAGGCGGGTGATGCGGGCACCTAGCTTGCCTTGCAGCGGGATGGCGTATTCGGTGCGGATGCGTGCCAGGGTGGCCGGGGTGTAGCGGTGGAGATAGACGATGCACTGGAAAGCCTTCTGCTTGCCGCTGGAGAGCAGCCAATAGATCGGGCGATTCTTGTAGGTCTGGAGGTGGTCCTTGTAAAAGTCCGTCAGGAAATAATCCCGCAGCTCGCGACCGAGGGATTGCTGGATGAACTCCAGGTTCGCGTTGAGCGCGGCCTCGCCGAAGGTGGCGCGGAGGAAATCGCGGGTGCGGGCCACGATGTCGTCCTCGAACCACTCGCCATCGAGCACGGGGATGATGCCGTCCTCGTCGGGGGCGAAGGTGAGTTCGGCCAGTGGCTTCCCCACTTTTTCCAGGAACTCACGCAGGGAGTCGCCGGCGTTGGCGAGGATGAGGCCGGGGTGGTCGGGGGAATAGCGGCCCATCATGCAGCCGACGGCATAGGAGAGGAAGGCGGCCATGTCGCGGCGGGCCTCGGCGCGGGCGAGGGTGATTTGCGCCTCGGGCACTTCGGGCTGCAACTCGCCGTCGAGGCCGTAGGCGGCGATGAAGAGCCGGTTGTTCTCCGTCTCCAGCTCCTGCATCCGGCGGATGGCGGCGGTGCTCTGCGCCTCCCAATTCCGCCAGCTCGCCTCCAGCGCCGCGCCCTTCAGCCCCGGCCGCAGCAACGGCTGGTCGCGAAAGTCCCACGAGGTCTCGAAGTTGTCCCAGTCGGCGCGGGCGAGAGTCACGCACTCCTCGGCAATCTCGTCTGCGCCAAGAGCAGCAAAGGAGAGCGGTAAACTCGCAATATCTCCTGCTTGAAAAGCAATCGTTGGATTAACAATCTTTAGAAGCTGCTCCGCAGGATGGGAATTCAGGAAGGCAAGCACGTAAAGCTGCTTGTCCGAATTCAGGAAAAGTGACATCCCGTTGACATCGAACGCAAATCCCGGCTGCCGTAATCTTGCTCCAAATCCTAACATCGAAAGAAGCGTCCAAGTTATAGCTTCGCGAAAGTAATACTGTGGATTTCGCAGGATGGTTTTTGGCTTGTTTTGCTTGAGCCGCTCTCCGTCACGCCCCCAATACAAAACCAGTTCGGCATTGCCATACCATTTTCGGAATTGACCGCCCTTGCTGTAGGGAACCCAAGGCCTTTCAAGTTCTCCTCCTCCGTCATCTGCTTTCCTGCCCAAGTCGATGCGAGAACGAGGAACCTCATGCCACGAACGCACGAACCGATCATTTTCTCCCGTGGTCATACCATTCTTTGAATGACCAATATCCCCAATCTTTTTGTTGGCCCCGAAAGACCTTCTGATTGAGGGAGGAGCCCAATAGGCGATTGGACTTCCTGGAATCTGCTTAAAATCAATCGCACTTGCTGTCACGCAGCGCTCATTTTTGATGGGAAATTCTTTTGGCTCCCCTTCCTCGGTTAGGTCGGTGGAGCCGATATAGGAATATGAGGCTCTTGTTTCCGGTTTGGCCGCTTTACGCCAGACCGTGGCCACAGTTCCGAACGCAATTCCCATCACCATCGAGCCCATGTGAACCAGCGAAACAATCGTGCGCCTTTCCAGCATATCGAGGCGCATTTCTTGGAAAGAAGAAAGAAACATCCAGCTCTGCATTGTGACCATCGCGGAATAGCCGTTCTCGATTACTAGTCCAAATCCGCGTTGGATGAAGACAGCAAAAAGGTCTCCACTGGCCTGCGGAAAACCCGAGTCTGCAAAATCCTTCAACTTCGCGTTCATTTGCTTCTGGCCCATATACGGCGGATTGGCCACGACGACGTGATACCGCTGGGTGAGCGCCTCGGCTTGTTCGAGCACGCGCAGGACTTTGAGGTGCGTCTCGCGCAGGAAGAGCTGGCCGCCGAGGTCCTTCGCCTCGATGGCGCGGCGGGCGTCGGCGATGGCCCGTTCGTCGAGGCACGGCTGGATGAGCGAGCCGAAGTTCTTCGCCTCCTCGAACTGGTGGAGCAGCCGGAGCATGGGCTGATGGAAGAGGTCGCCCAGCCCAAGGGCGTGGATGTAGTCCCGCAGCTCGTTTTCCGCGAAGCGCACGTCGCGCAGCTCGATGATGCGGGGCCGGACGAGGTGTTCGGGCTGGAAGAAGCGACGAGACTTTTCACGGGCCTTGAAGACGAGGGCCAGCTCGGCGAGCTGGGCGGCGCGGGGGCAGATCTCCAGCCCGTGCAGGTTGTGCCGCAGGATGAGGGCGGGGATCTCGGTGGGTGCGTAGCCTTCCTCCTCGTAGATGAGGGTGAGCAGGTCGAAGGCATAGGTGAGCATGTGCCCGCTGCCGACGGCGGGATCGCACAGGCGGATTTCCTCGGGTTTGGTGATGCGGAGAAATGAGTGATCAGTGGACAGTGAGCAGTGATCAGTGGAAGAGGCAGATGAAGAGAAGAGATCGGATGGGGCCTTTGATGAGCGCGGAGCGTTTTCTTCCCCACTGATCACTGATGACTGATCACTCGGCACTTCTTCGATGTAGTAGGGCATGTGCTCGCGCAGCCGGGAGCCGGGGCGATTCAGCAGCCAGAGGCGGCCGAGGGAGTTTTCGACGAGGTAGCGGACGATCCAGTGCGGGGTGAAGAGCTGGGTGACGGCGGGGATGTCCTCGGTGGGCACGGCGCTCTTGCGGGACATGACCTGGTCCTTCCGCTCGGAGATGTAGAATTGGTAGAGCCAGCCAAGGACTTCCACCTGTTGCCAGTCCTCCGCATCGCTGCCGGCGACGAGCTGGCGGATGAGGGAGTCGGAATGCAGGAGATTGTCCGGGAGCAGCAGGATGGTGGCGTCATCGAGCTTGCTGAAGACATCGGGCAGGATGTGGTTCAGCTCGGCGCACTGGGCGAGCAGCAGCAGGCGGTAAAGTTCTTCATCGCGGTTACCATCTAGCTTGAGGCGGATGACTTCCTCGCGGTCGAGGCCCTTGAGCGAGACGTGCTCGGCGTGCTGGAGGATTTCCGGCAGAGCAGTGCCCTGCGGATGGCTGAGCACCCGGTAGCCGTGGTCCAGCCAGCCATCGTGCAACTCCATGAAGCGCAGCGCGACGAGGCGGTTGAACCAGGTATAGGCCATCGCCTCCATCGTAGGGCCGAAGCCATCGCGCTGGATGATGTCCAGCAGCTGCCTGCGCAGCGGCACGACGGAGCGAGGGAACGGCTGGCCTCCGATGAGCGCGACATCGCCGGACTCGGTGACCGGCTCCGTGCGATCCGGTAAAATGCCCAGAATGCCGGCCCGCCGGGTAACGGCGGCGATGAAGGCGGTGCGTGCGGCGGGGGCGAAGGACTTGAGCTTGGCGAGATTCATGAAGGGTGGTTCCAAAGAGCTTGTTCTTGCCAATTAGGCTTCAGGCCCATGGCGGAGAGGTCGATGTGCGGGTGCTTTGCGAAGTGGTCGGAGACGCGCTGGTGCCATGCGTGGCCGGCGTCTGCCTTGGTCAGCCAGTAGCGGCAGACGTGGAGGATCGTGGCGAGCCGGCGAGCCGCACTGCGGTAGCAGTCCCACCGCAGATCCCGCTCCGGGATGGTGACGGGATAGCCCAAGTTCCAGTTCCAGAGGCGTGCATGGTGGGCACAGCGGTTCCGGACGGAGTTCAGAACCAGGAGCCAGTTGAGCGTGACCTGATGGCTCAGGCCAAGGGAAGTGGCCAGCTCGCGGCGGATGTCGGTGGATACGCCACGGTAAAAGGAGAGGACGCTTCCAAAATCCATCAGCTCCACCATCATCCAGACCGGCGGCATGGCGTGAGTGTCGCCGTATTTCTGGTCGAAATGGACGATAAAATCCTCTCGGCCTTTTTTCCCACGGGACCGGCTGACTTGTTCACGAAGTTTGCGCTCCCAAGAAGCGAAGTCGTCGCGGCTGCGATCGAAGTTGGGAAGGCAAGACGGGTTCAGGTAGGCGAAAGCGTCGTGAGCGTGGGCAAAGTGGTAGGCGAGTTGGGTGCGGGCATGCACCTCGATGGTTTCGAGGGCATCGAGGAGAAGTAAGCGGAGGCCATGATCGAAGCGGTAGAGGTCCCAGACTTGCTCCAAGGTGGTTCCGGTCCTGTAATTCTCGCCTTGGTCCCGGAAGGTATAGAGATACGAGGTGAAGCGGTAATAATTCGTGGCGCGCAGGCGCTGGATCAAAACCTGCTGGTCGGCTTGCAGGCCGCGCTGGCAGAGTTGCTCGGCTTGAGCCTTGAAGGTGAGCGGCTTTTTGACGTATCTCATGCGGCCACCTCCTTTGGTTCGTGGTGGCTCTGGGGCAAAAAAATACCCGCCGAAGTGTGCTTCACCCTCCCGAAGGAGAGGAGAGGCCCGGCGGGTCTGCTGGAAGAAGCAAGACGCTGAAAAGGAGCGGCGTCAACTCGATTTGCCAAGTTTTTGATGAATTCCTTGCAAACGAGGCCTGCCCGGTGGCTCTCGGTCATGAGCATGGCGAGATTCAGGAAGGCGTGGATGTCGAAGACGCCCAACTGAGGAACTTTAGAGATGTTTACGAAATCTGCTTCGTGAACATCCAGCGACTGAATCGCTAACTTCATGTCCTTCAATCGCTTACCCTTCAAAACCACATACCCGTTTCGGGCCAGTTCCGGGGCGAATTTCTCCAAATAATTGTCCACCGTCCGGGGGGTCACCTCAAAAAATGCGGCAACCTGCTCCTTGAGCACGACGGTTCTACCCTCGAAGGGGATACCCTGAATACCGGCTGCCTTCTCGATCTCGGCGAGGGCATAGCGGTTGTTCAGGATATTCTGGCGGTCGATTTCGGAGGTGGTGAGGTCCTTGCTCATGTCATTTGATCTGGATGCGCTCGCCCCGGGCGAGAGTGTTGGTCAGCTCGGTCCGCAGCTTGGTGAGGAATACCTCCACTTCTTCGGGGCTTTCCAGAAACGGCTTCACCAAGAGCGAGGAAATCTGGACCACATGGCGCGGCTTTGGGCCGGGCAGCTTGGGCTTGGGATAGGTGACGGTCGTTTGGGAAGTCGGCGGAGGAGCAGCAGCGGCCTGTTCGATGGCGGTGACGGTGGATTCGAAGATCCGGGTTGCCTCGGTAGCGGCTTGATCGAGGTGGGCCACGCTGTCGTATTTCGCGCAGGCGTCGGTGAGGACCTTGTAGCGGGCCTCGACGTCATTAAGCATGCTGCTGCCAACTCCTGCGGTCTCGACCTCCGCCAATGCCTGGGAGCGTTCCTTTTCCACGGATTCCAGCACCTTGGCGCGGCGGGCGGAGACGAGTTCGGAGTTGACGGCGTTCACCTTGTCGATGAGCGCACGCACCTCGCTGATGATCTTATACGGGCTGGCGGATTGCAGGATCTGGTTCATCCGCTGCAAGGCGGCGGTAGCTTCCGGGTCACGCTGGAGCTCCATGTCATTCAGACGGAAACGCTCCATCGCCTTGCGCAGCTCGTCCCAGAGGGGGCGCTGCTTGGAGAAAAAGTTGCTGAGATCGTGGAAGTCGTCCGAAAGATCAAGCAGGTCATCCTTCCGCGAAATGAAGCTTTGCAGGAATTTGAACGCATCGGACTCGGCAAGGAGTTGGGTGAGCATCGGCAGGTTCGAGTCGATGACGCCTTTGCCCGGGTAGTTGCCGGTTTCAGCGAGAGGCTTGAACTGCTGGAGGGCGTCGCTCCAGGATTTCAGGTTTTCCTGAAGGTGGGTGGCGAGTTGTTCTTCATTGTCCGGCCCCATCGCGCCGAAGAGATCCTGGCCAAGCTTGCGGGCTTTCTGCAGCTCGGCGGGATCGGTAATCTTGCGCTGGAGCACGACGATCTGCCGCCATTTTCCTGGAGTGGAAAGTTCCTCATAGGCTTTATCCAAGGGGATTCTACCGGCGGCGCGCATCAAGTGGATTTCACCGATGACGAGCAGACGGGAGACGAGCAGGATGGTCTCATTGGAAGGCCAGCCGTATGGACGGCTGGAGAAACGTTCTTCGATAAGTTCGTGAAGGACGACCTGTTTGCTGGTAGTAGCGCAGAGCCGGAGGTAATCCCGCAGCTCCTGAATGGCCTGCGGATTCCCCTCCTCAGTCTGAAGCGTGAGTGTCTGCTGGCCGATGTCATTGGTGCGCAGGACCGCTTGGATTTCACGAAGCGGCTCGGAGACGAGGTGCTTGAGGTAGCCCATCTTGGCGAACGTGTTGCGGATGAGGTATTCCATGGCCTCGCCAATAGCCGCCATGGGCGCGGATGCCTTGGGGCGGAAGAGCTGGCCACCGGCATGGTATTCCGCGCTGGTGACAAGGTCCGCCACGGTGGTGGTGAGGCGCTCTTTCCGCAGCCGGTTGTCTTCGGAAAACTCACGCAAAATCCGCTGGGTGGAGGTCACGTGGGTGCCGTCGCTTTTCCGGTCAATATAGGCTTCGGTTTGCAGGTAAAGCCGGGTCTCACGGGCAATGGATTCGTGATCGGCGATTTTGACAATCAACTGACCGCCATCCGCAGTGCTTTCCAAAGTGCAGCGGCTGGCGTCGTAGAGCGTGTAGTCGTCATTGAGCGGAGTGATGGCGTGGACGACGACGGCATTTTCCGCACGGTTGCCGTAGGGGTGGCCGTCGCAGATACGGTTGAAAGTGAAATCCTTACCGTTGGCGGTGTAGCGGTGTTTGCGCTGATCTTTGAGCACTTCCTCGTAGATCAATTTGCCGAGAAATTTGGCTTCGGCACCGGAGTCGAGCGCCTGGTGCTTGATTTGTTTTTTTACGTCCTGCTCCTCGTTGGTGAAGAACGAGAAGTCGTCGCCGTTGCGGTTGACGAGGTTCTGATTTTCCAAGCGGAGAAGGCTGGCTTCGATTTTCCGACGGAGGGCAAGACGGTCGCAGTCGATCTCCTCCATACAGAGGGCGACGAGGTTGTCGATGTTGCCCTTCACCTCGTCCACATAGCGGATGAGGAAAAGGACTTCGAGAATGCGGACGTCGTAGTCTTCGAGTCCTCCGTTGTCGGCGGCTTGCTCAATGGTCAGCTTGACGGCGGTATCGAGGAAGTTCTCGATGGACGGATAGAAGCGATAGAGCGGGACGAGCACGCCCGGAGCACAGTCGTTGACCTGGCAAGCGGCGGACTGGAAGGCATCCAGCAGAGAGCGCTCTCCGCGGGCAAGGTGCATACCGGTGGCACCGGCCTTGCGGATGGCTTCGAAGATTTTCTGAAGCAACTGGAACTGATAGGGAATGAACGGGTAAGTCGCGGCGAAGTCCGCCGCGTTCTCATACGACTTCATGCTCATCTTGGTCGCGCCGAAGGTGAGCTGGTTGCGGATGATGTCGCCCTTCTCCGTGTAGAGGGTTTCCAGGAACGTGGTGGCGACATCGCGCTTGTCCAGCAGGCGGGCACGGATGACTTCGTCCACGTTGGCGCTGGAGAGCGACATGCGGGTGGTGAAGCGAGCGGTGATCCGCGAGAAATCATTCATGCGGCCCTGACTCATCTCACCGATGACGGTATCAATGTCTTCCTGGGAGGTGACGATGATCCATGCGCGTCCGCCACAAGTGGTGCCGAGAGTCTCCGTGATGGTCTGGAGGTTGAGCATCAGCTGGGAATTCTGACCGATAAAGGCTCCCACCTCGTCGGCGAAGAAGAGCAGGCGATGGTCGGGGCCTTTCGAGTCGAGGTATTCCTTCACCCACAGGCAGAAGTTTTCCACAGTGAGGGAGAAATTGGATTCTGCCTTGTCATACCAGTTGGTCGAAGCGTCCACGGACTGGCCCAGGGCTTTCGACAACGCGCCGATCATCTCGTCCCGATAGAAATCGAAGGCATCGCGTTCGGCGTGCCAGGATTTCCCGGTGGCTTCGAGGAACGCCTCGTGGAAGGCGGTGAGTTTCCCGCGCTCGTCGAGATGGCGCTCCATGTGCGCGATGTGCGGCGGATGGCCGGAGTATCCCTGGAGTTCATTGAGCATCCGCAGCAGGACCGAGAGGATCGCGTCGCGGCTGTTCGCGTGGTCGGACTTGGTCTCGATGTTGAAGAGAATCACGTCGGTGGGAAATGCCACGGCCCGCTTGATGTCGGCGTAGAACATCGCGTCCTTGATCTTCGATTCAAAGAACTCGGCGGTGCGCTTGACCTTGCCATCCACCTGGAGGGTGCGATTTCCCATGACGTAGGAGAGCACCTTGAGGAAGTGGGATTTACCGGAGCCGAAGAATCCGGAAATCCACACGCCGATTTTCCCGGCGAATTCCGGGTTGTTCAGATTGTCAGCGACCTTGAGGTAGTTGCTGATGAAGAGGTGGAGGTGCTTGTCCAGTTCGCGGGTGACGACAAACTCGTCCAGTTCGTGCCAGACGGAAGTGTCGTCCTGCTGGTCGGCTTTGACGACGCCGTTGATAGGACGGGTGATGTCACGTTCGAAGAATTCGCGGATGATCATGATTAGGGGACGAGCTTGAAAGCGCGGTAGTAAGGGCCTTTGAGTTTGCCGAAGAGACGGACGTATTGACCGTCGTAAACGCCGGGGTAGAACACAACGAGGGGTGTCTGGCCCATCTTTGGCTGGAGAGCCGAGAGGAGATTGTGGGTGCGGACGATGGGATAGACGCTGCCGATGCCCGAGATGAGAATGAGGTCCGTCTCGGTGGGGTTCACCGTTTCGGCGAACGCGGCGGAAAGTTTTGCGCCATCAAAGAGCGGTGCCAAAGTTTTCAGCAGGGCTTGGTCGCCGTCCTTTTTCTGTTTTTCGAAGGATTTTTCGAGGAAGCCGCGAGCCTCCAAGGACTCGATGACCATCTCGAACAAATTGACGTGCTTGATCCGCAGGTCCGGATGCTTCTTCGCGAGATGGCTGGTGAGGAAGATAAGATACTCGCGCACCCGCATTTCCTCGTCCGCCGGGTAGTCGAAAATGTAGAAGGCAACTTCATTGCCAATGCCGGTGCCGCGCAGAAATCCCTCCGAGGTGATTCTCGGGACGATCTGGTTCAGGCGTTCTTCAAGCTTTTCGGTCATGGCAGTTGGAGGCAACGGATGAGGTGGGTTTCCCCCCTATCCCTGAGGTAGGCAATCAGCTCTGGTAGAATGCTGACGGGTTTGATTTCACGTGATGCCGTGTCGGCCAGGTAGCCGGCCTGGGCGAGGATCTGAAAAACGGTGGAACGGATGCGATTTTGGGTGCTCTCGGACCAATCCGGCATGGCCGGATCACGATTGCGGCACCCCTCCAAATAGCTGGACCAGACGCTGGCGGATAAAGTTTGGCGGAACATCCGGTATTCGTCCCGCAGGTTAAGATCCATGAAATCCCGGAGGAGGGCGCTGTGTTTCACCGCACAGGCCAAAAGCGCCTGGGTTGCCAAGGCCTTGTTACCGTCCCGGACCATCATCCAAAGTGGTTGGTCGAAGCACTCCAGTCTGGCACGGAGAAGCCGGGCGAGGACGACGGCGGAACCGGGTGCGCGGGATTGGAGGACATTCTGGCTCTGGATGGCGTCTTTCCACGCTGCGTCCGACACTCCGTCCAAAAGTAACCCTGCCACAATCCTGCTTTCCCGGGGCTTGAGAGAGCCGGTGGTGAGGGTTGCGGTGTAAAAAATTGGGGAAGTCATCGATCAAGCAAACGGCATGACCTGAGAAAAGCGGGATGTCCGATAGGCGGGAAGGAGAAAGAGCGGATATCTGCCCTTTCCACGGTTTGCGGAATCAGCGTTAGTTGCTCTCAGCAGACCCGCAGCCGCCAGAGGCCCCGCCTGCACTTCCGAAACCCCTCCATCCCTAAAGCTGCGAAGCATCAGAGGATCAGCGCCATGGCGGCAGTGGTGTTGAGAAAACGGGCATCTGGCGTGATGCCTACCCGGCCAAGATCGAGGCGATCCGCATCGAAGCAGGTGCCGATGGTCGGATCATCGATGTGGGTGCGGTGGGTGTGCCAGCAGCAGGCGGTGACGAGTTGTTCAAGAGCGGCGGTTTCAAGTTCAGGGAATTCGCGTTGGTGGAGATCGAAGGCCAACGCTGCGCCACGGGCACCATGCCCAGGATCACCGTATTCGTTTTCCCGGCGTGAATCGTGGAACAGAGCGAAAAGCCGGATCACGTCGGTATCCACTCCAGGCGTCAGCGAAGCGATTTCCAATGCGAAAGCCTCGACGCGCTTCCAGTGGGACGGACCATGCACCGAATCAGCGCCGAGGGAAAAGCCTTGAGGGACGATGGTCCACAGGCGTTCGAAATCGATGCCGCGAGGCGAAGGAGGAGGATGCATGGTGTTTTTAACGGATGATCAGAGACCTCGGTATCACAAGGGGTAGGTCAAATGGGGGGATACCCTCCAGATTTCTGAAAAAATCCGCCACCGGGACCGACGTTTGCACGATAGCCGGTTTGGTTCGAATGTTTTCAAGCGACAACCCGTCGCAGAGTCGATGAAACTGCTGCTTGGACTCCTTGTCGTCACTACGGCATTTGCCACCGTTTCCCCAGCCCAAACCTGCCGAGAGGTGGTCCGCGACGGTTCAGGGCGAACAGTTCAGACCATTGAGCACCGGAAGATGGGAAATGGAGTCGTCCAATCAATCACGCGTGACGGCTCAGGACGCACTTTCGGAACCTCCACCAGCCAGACCAGCGGCAACATCACCAGCACCACCTACCGCGATGCCTCAGGTCGCATGGCAGGATCGGCCACGACGAATGGCTCTACCGCCGGATCGTCCCAAACGACCTACCGCGACGGCAGTGGACGTATGACGGGGACTGCCACCACCCGAACCAGTTCAGGGACCAGCAGCCTCACCGACTTCCGTGACGCATCAGGGCGGTCAGCAGGTAGCCAAACCACGAACGGAGGATCATCCGGCATGGTTACCGCCACTCAGCGCGATGCCTCCGGGAGGCTGACGAGCAGCAGCACCGGCAGCGCAAAGTGCCCGGGAGGGGTTTCCGCACCCTTTCAGCTACGCCCATCGAAATAGGCCGCCACCGTTTACCTAGGGGACTCTCAAAATGGGAAAAAGCCCCGCCCGGCACAATGGCCAGACGGGGCTGCTACAACGCCTTAGGCGTATCGTTACGCCGCTGATTCGGCGTCATAACAAATCTTCCGATCAAGCTATTCCGAGTATGGCGGCATGGTTTCGTCCATCTCTACTAACAATAGTCCACAGGTCTCTAGTTTTCCCCCGTTATTGCACGCCGCCATAAACATGGTAGTTTCGCATTTTGGCGCGTAAGAGACTTGGTGGATTATATCCCCCTCTTTCACGTGCCTACGAGCCTTCCCGTAGTTCAGAGGTCGCTCACAAAGCCATTTCAATACAGTCATGGGATTACCAAACTCTATGATCGGGAGTCGCGAACCGACCATTTTGTAGTCTTCCCAATGAATATATCCTGAATCCAATATCGTCCTGCCTCCCGAGCGCCGAAATAGCACCTCGTAATAACCAACAATTATTTCATTTTCAATCATCTTTTCGTATAGTCGTTTACTATTCACGGCGGCCACTTCGCACGCCATGATCCAGCGATCTATGTAGTCTGGAGCATGAACACTTGGAAGGGGCCAAAAGCCCGCAAACGACAATATTGTCGTTTGCGGGCAGTGATTTCGTCAGCCAGGTAGTTTACCGGGCCACTCGCTGATGCGGTTCCAGCAGGACCACAGCCATTCCTGATAGCTCATGCCGCTGGGATGGTCCCAGACCTTGGACTGGGCCTTGACGACTTTGACAGCGCCAAGATTCTATGGCTGAAGCTCGTGGCGGGAGCGGGCTTGGAAAAAAGAGGTGGCGTGCCCAGGGTTTCCGTGGGCTGCCGCGAAAACACGGGGTTTCCGCGACCTATCCAACATCAATATCGTACCTG